>Ga0187833_10001056_pt1 | contig 32208 bp, 26 predicted proteins | sample ETNtaG_37_FD_167968 | JGI IMG/M metagenome (GOLD analysis project Ga0187833, IMG submission 167968) | Marine microbial and viral communities from oxygen minimum zone, Eastern Pacific Ocean - ETNP2014_SV_400_PacBio MetaG (Illumina Assembly) | ecosystem: Environmental > Aquatic > Marine > Hypoxic...
ATTTACTAAAGACAAGGTATTGGAAATTAAATGTGTATAATCGAATATGCGAGAATTTAATTATTTCTTAGAACCGTAAAGAGCAAATTGACTCAATAAAGCTTCTAACTGAATAAATTCATCAGAGCCTTCTGTCATCCTGAATTCTATTTCTCCGCATTTTTCCATCAACAGCATTTTCTTTTCATTAGCTAGGTCTAAGTTTAGGATTTCCTGCTGTATTTGTTTTATTATGTCTAAGCCAGATAAACCATAGTTCAGCATTATATCCATTAATTTGTTTCTTGCGTCGATGAATTTGTTTTGCAATGCCAGTTTTAAGGCTTCATCAACTTCTTTTGGCTTTGCAACAGATGCCATTGAGTAGATGGTTTCTTCATTAATGTCCTGGCTAATAGCAGCAGAGCTTTGCAATACATTATTTATTTTTCTTGCGTCTCCTTCGCTTATGTTAAATAATGCTTCTTTTGCTTTTTCATTGATTTTGATATTTTCGTCTTTTTCAATTTTTTCAATCACTGCAAAAATTTCCTTTTTTTCTAAAGGCTTAAATCTAAACATTGCACATCTGCTTTGTATAGGATCAATGATTTTTGAGGAATAGTTTGCTGAGAGGATGAATCTTGTAGTTTGAGTGTAGTTTTCCATTGTTCTACGCAAAGCTTGTTGAGCCTCTCTTGTAAGAGCGTCGCAATTATGCACTACAATGTTATTAGCGATAAATTTTCTAGAGTCTGTAGAAACGCAGTATACAAAATCTGGATTATTTGCTTTGTTAATAGAAGTTACAAAATGGTATGCTGATTCACCAAGTTTTAATTTTTCTCTCCATTCCTTAAAGTAAGGGACTGGTCTAAAGCTATAGACATTTTTCCCAAGACTTTTTTTCCAATCAAGATACCGAATTACTTCTTTTGAGATTTTTTGCTTGTATTCACAATATCTGTAGCCAATTGATGTAAGGAAATTGTGGATGTTTAGAGAAGAATTTGTAATCCAAATTCTCCCTTCTATGGTTTTTGTTCCGTCTTTTCTTAATGATTTAATGCCTGGACAAATTTTAAATTTAGAAATAATACCGAAAGATGTTAATAGGGATTTAATTTGTTCCAAATATTCAACTAAATTCTTTTTGAGATCTTCCCTTTTAGATATTCCAATAACTATTGGCTTTACAGTTCTGCCTTGAAATTTAGGTTCATATCCGTCTCCACCGAAAAGTGCAGCTAAGAATTCTTTTTGGATACTTTTGTCTCCATTCATTATCCAATCCGGGATTATGACCATATTATCAGTTTTCTTTCCAACTGGAGCGCCAAGTGAGTAGAACAAGCTTAGTAATTCAATCTTGTAAGCTCCAAATGACCATACTTCGCCATTCTTCCACCTAGAATGTCTGATGTTTCCTAGGCCGTAATATCCGAGTTGATTGATGTCTTTTTTAATTATCCTAATGTCTTCTTCCTTACCTGAAAAAAAGAGTTGCTTTGTTTTTAATGACAAACAACCATCACTAAATAAGTGGCCTAGAATTCTCGCGCAAATCATTGATTTATCGGATTTTAGGGGAAAGAGTTCTTTTGATCGAAGTTGTGCCAATATGTACTCTTGGTTGGATCTATTTTGAAGTCTCTTAGTGTTGTATAGCTTATGTAATGAATTACTTACATTGTCGACTAATTTGAATTTGTTGGAATCTTTTTTAACCAATCGATGCTTGATAAGGGGAAGATAGTAGTCGTTGTCCTTATCACTTAATATAGAAGTTATTTTTGAACTAATTACTGTGCTTTTTTTAGTGATTTCTTCTCTTGTCAACCCTTCTGGATGATTTCCAAGGAGTTCTACAATCGATTTTTCAGGTGAATTAGCAATATACCGTTCTTTTTTCTTTATTTCTTGGGGAAGGCCGATGAGATTATAAATTACTGGCTTTTCTGGAGTGAGTTTATTGATTTTTGGTATAGTTTGAGGGCAGAGGACTAGATCTTTTATTTTCAAATTATCTGCACGTTTCCAACCATTTACAGTCAAAAATTCGTGGTTTCCTGTAGCAATTATTTCTTTATCATGAATAGTAATTTTGTAATATTCTTGAGTAACATTGAATGGAAGTTTCACAGTTTTGGTAATTTTTGAATAAATCATGTCTCCGTTGTCATCTACGGACATTATTTTATAATTTTGACTCTCAAAATTTTCAACAAATTTGCCAATTGTAACTTCCTCAATGTCGTCATCGGATTGTACAATAATTTTAGTGTTATAATCTAAGCATTCATCCAGATATATAATTTTAAAAGGAACATCGCCTATTGCTTTTGTCCTTGCAAAATCTTTTACTTTGTTTCTTATTATGTCAATGCCCCTTTCATCTGATGCATTTAACTCTAAAAAGTTTTGGTGCCAAGAATCCTTGAACAGTTTTTTTGCTACCACTAAAGCTAAAGTTGTTTTTCCAACACCAGCTGGTCCTGTAAACAAAAGATGAGGTATATTTTGCAAGTCAACAAATGCTTTTATTCTCCTTACTATTTCTTTCTGGCCTTTTATTTCTGAGAAGTCTTTTGGCCTGTATTTTTCCGTCCAAATAGTGCTATCCATGCTGTATAGAGAATGAATGTGAATTTAAATAGTTATTGAAATTAGATTATATCTTCTTCTGCAATTACCATGAAGTCGCCCATGGCTATTACTGCACTAAAAGGTATCAGAATGTGGCCTTCTTTATCTTTTTCGAGCTCTAGTTTAGCTGTGTAGGATGTTGGATTGTGAAGGACTAAGTGGATTAGCTCTCCTGACCTTGTTTCAAATATTAAATCTCCTACTTCTCCAAAGCGCTTTCCTGTTTTACTTACAACAGTTTTTCCAATAAGTTGTTTTGAGAATTTCTTGTCTTCTTCTGTCATTAATACCCCTCACGAGTAAATATTGATAATTAAAATAACTTAAGTTATATTTAAATGTTTTGCTTTAAAGTTTATTGAATTTGTGACAATAAGGTGCTGACTTCTTCCTCATTATAGCAGGTTTCTCTTAGACCGCAGTTAGTGCATTTGTTCTTGTTCTCGCAGTAATTTGGAGGAGTGCTGTTTTTTAGCAGGTTTTGGACTTCTTTTACTAAAGATATTATTTCTTCTCTCATGAAAGGGTTAATTGCTATGTGCCTTGTTTCTTTTGCATCAAGGTAGTTTACGAAGCCTTCCTTGACATTTGTTTTGAATTTCTCTTCTGCTAACAGTGCATAAGCTATTATCTGTATCCTGTGGCCCGGCCAGACGCCCTCTTTAGGCATTTTTCCGGTTTTAAGCTCTACAGGAACACATCCTGTTTCATATACCTCTATTCTATCAATTATGCCTTTTAGCTGCAGTTCGTCAGAAGTCACTCTTAATTCAGAGATAATTTTTGGAGTTAGTTTCTCCCATAATTCAGGGCCATATACCTTGTATTCCTGGGTAAAATCAAAGATATTTTTTGCTCTTGTTTCTGCTTCTCCTAAAATCAACGGCCATGTTCTTTTAAAGACATCAACTATATCGAGATTTACTTCCTTTATTCTTGATTTAAACTTGATTATTTTTTCTCTTAATGCTCTTGAGTAAAAGTTCTTGTATAAGTTTATTAATTCACTATATTGGGTTTTTTCCTTAATTGATGCAACAATTTTTTCTTCGCTCTGATTAACAAAATCATAAATTTCATGCCTTAACGTGCCAAGAACAAGGCTTTCTTTTGGAGGCTCTTCTAAAGCTAGGATTTTCTGGAGAAAAAGCTTTCTGGAGCAGAAAAGATAAGAACTAAGCGTCGATACAGAAATTTTCATAAACTGAGGATGTTTTATTGATTTAAAAGTTTTGTGGGTGAATGACCAGTGGAGCGTAGCGAAACTGGGCTCGGAAATCCCAGAGGGATACAGGAATGATAATGGCTGCATCTTTGATTTCCAGCTGTCCAGTGGCCATTTAATTATTATTCACTAAATATTTAAATATCAATAAAAAATAATAGGAATATGAGCGCAAAATCAAGATTAGAGCTGATAAAACAGGTAGGAGAGGAAATAATAACAGAGGCTGAATTAAAGCAGTTATTGGAAGAAAAGAAAAATCCAATAGCATATGATGGTTTTGAGCCTTCTGGGACTAATATTCATATTGCGCAAGGACTTCTTAGATCAATAAACGTCAATAAGATGACTAAGGCTGGATGTAAATTCAAGTTTTTGGTTGCTGACTGGCACGCATGGGCTAATAACAAGATGGATGGAAATCTGGAGCATATACAAAAGGTAGGTAAGTATATGATTGAAGTGTGGAAGGCCTGTGATATGGATTTAAAGAATGTTGAGTTTATATGGTCTAATGAGCTTATGAAAGATTCTAAGTACCTTAAAACAGTCATGCAGGTAGCTAGAAACAGCACTGTAAAGAGAATCATAAGATGTTCGCAGATTATGGGAAGAAGTGAAAATGATGCTCTACAGGCTTCCCAGATATTTTATCCATGCATGCAATGCGCTGATATTTTTTATCTTAATGCAGACATTACACAGTTAGGTATGGATCAAAGAAAGGTTAATGTGCTGGCAAGGGAAATAGGGCCTAAATTAGGGTTTTGGAAGCCGGTTGTTGTCAGCCACCGTATGTTGATGGGTTTAAGCCAGCCGCCAAAAACAGAAAAAACAGTGGAAAGGGCCATTGAAATGAAGATGTCCAAAAGCAATCCGGACAATGCAATTTTTATGACTGATGATGATGATGAAATAAAAAGAAAAATAAGCAAGGCTTATTGCCCAGAAGGTGTTGTGGAAGAAAATCCAGTCCTGGAGTACTGCAAATATATTATTTTTGAGAAATTTAAGACTTTAAAGATAGAAAGACCAAAAAAATTTGGCGGTAATCTGGAATTTAGTTCTTATGATGACCTGGAAAAGAAATTTTCGCAGAAAAAACTACATCCCATGGATTTAAAACAAGGTACTGCAGAATATTTAAACAAATTAGTAGAACCTGTAAGAATAAAATTGGAGAAAAACAAGGATGCGCAAAAATTAGCTCAGGAAATCAAAGGTTTTGAAGTGACAAGATAGCTAGTTCTGTTCTATAGAAACCAAAGTATAGTTTTTATTAAGATATTTTTTTGCGACTTTCTTTATATCATTGATTTCAACTTTTTTTATGTTTTTTATGTAATTGTCTGCTAATGATGCACTTTTAATTGTTTCCCAGAAAGCGCTATTGTCTGCTGAATGAAAATTGTCTTCCATGTTTAATGTGTAGTTTCCCTCAAGGTATGTCTTTGCTTCTTCTACATCTTTTTTATTTACTTTGTCGAGTTTTCTGAACTGTTGGAGTGTTATTTCTTTTGCTTTTTCTATGTTTTTCTTGTCCAAACCAGCGAAAACAGCGAAAAATCCGTAATCAGGATCATGTTCATTCAAAACTCCTACCTGGTAAGCTAGGCCTCGTTTGTTTCTTATTTCGTCAAATATCCATCCGGATTGCCCGCGACCCAGAATAGCTGTTATAACGTCGAGTATGTAGCTGTCTTTATGAAGTCTTGGGACTGTTTTATAGCCAAGAACCATGTAAGAGTTATGTATTTTCCTTTTTTCTGTAAACCTGTTTGGTTTTGTCTGCAATGGATCATTTATTCTTTTTCTTAATGATGTTTTTTTGGGTTTTAGATTGCTGAAATATTTCTCTATCTTTTCTTTCACATTATCTACATTGCCTACAACAGAAATAATAATATTATTTGGAGTATAGTGCTTATCATAGTAATTAATTATAATATTTCTGTTAAAGCTTTTAACAGATTCTACAGTTCCGCAAGTTGGATTTTTTGCAGGGTGCTTCTTAAAAAGATTCTTCTGGAATAATATCCATTGGTATTGTTTTGGGTCGTCTGTTATCATGTTTATCTCTTTTGATATCACCTGCTTTTCCTTTTCAACCATTTTTTTGCTGAAAAGAGGATTTGCAACCATATCAGAAAGAATATCCAGGGCAATTTCGAATTTCTTGTTTATTATTTTGATGAAAAATGCTGTCCTGTCTCCGGAAGTATATGCATTAAATTCTGCACCATATTTTTCAATCTCATTTGCAATTTCCCTGGAATCTTTTCTGTTTTTTGTGCCTTCAAACAGCATATGCTCTAAAAAATGGGATATTCCGAAGATTTTTTTGGATTCGTCGTTAGATCCTACCTTGAACATAACCTCGACAGCTACGGATTTTGAAGAATTCTTGCTGAAAAGGACTGTTAGGCCGTTTTTTAGGACATATTTTTTCATTATTGTGGAAAGATTTATATCGTTTTAATACTTTTCTTTTTTAAATGAGGGCAAATGATTTTAAAGGTATTTTGGAGAAGAATAAGTCTGATTTTGCACTATTTTATACTCTTGATCAGGAACCTAATCCTAATATGTTTTACTTCTCCGGTTATAGGGGGGTAGGCGCCCTAATAATACCTAAAAAGAAATCTCCTTGTTTAATGGTTCCGAAGATGGAGGTGGAAAGAGCTAAGAAATCGATGGTTAAACAAGTTTGTGTGATGAATAAAAAGCGGTTTTTTGAATCGATATCAAATATCATCAAAAAAAGAGGTATCCTAAGCAAAAAAATAGGAATAGATAATGACAATTTTTCCTTAAATGCATATAAATATTTTAAAAAAACGTTTAAGAATGTAAAAACCAAAGATATCTTTTATGATTGCTTAAAATTAAGGGAAGTTAAGACAAATAAAGAGATTAGGATATTAAAGAAATCCTGCAATTATGCAGATAAAATAATTAAAAAAGTAATAAATAATTTTAAAGATTTTAAGACAGAGACTGATGTGTCTGGTTTTCTTGAATATGAAACAAAAAAACTTGGTTTGGATATCGCATTTAGTCCTGTTGTTGCGTCTGGAAGCAACGGTAGCATGCCTCACCATGAACCAACAAATACAAAATTAAAAAAGGGTTTTTGTGTAATAGATTTTGGTGTTAAGTACAAAGGTTATTGCTCTGACATAACAAGGACGATTTATTTGGGTAAAGCAAGCGGTAAGGAGAAGCAAACATACAATTTTTTATTGGATGTCCAGGAAAATATTATTAATAATATAAAAATCAATGATAATTGCGGGAAAATGTACGGGGATTGTGTTAAAAATCTGGGAAAATATTCTAAATATTTTATTCATGGCTTGGGGCATGGTGTGGGTGTAGAGATTCATGAACTGCCAAATTTGTCTTTGAATTCAAAAGATAAGGTTATGGAAAACATGGTTTTTACAATAGAGCCTGGAATTTACATACCAAAGAAATTTGGAATAAGGATTGAAGATACTGTTTTAATGGGGAAAAAGGCAAATGTTTTGACTAAAGTGTCGAAAGATTTATTAATCATCTGAAAGTACGTTTTTTGATGAAATACGACGAAAAAAAGTTTAATTCTTCTGTTGAGGGATATAAAAAGATTCTTGGAAATGTTGAAGCAAAATCATTTTTAGTAGTTTTTGATATAAGCAATAAGAAGGCTTTCTTTTCCCTTGCACCGCTATCCAGAGCGATACACGAGCTAGGAGCCGATATGAATGTTATGGGAATAAACGAGAATTCAGAAACATTGGATGTTTTACATGAGGTATGGAAAGTCTTCAAACAAAACAAAGAAGGAAAAATTGATGAGAAGATTGAAGCTCTTGTGGATTTTATAGATGAAGTGGAAAAAAGAGCAAAAGGAAAGTTTATAGGCTTATTTGAAGGTCCTGATTATATTTTAGAAGCTAAAGAGTTTGGTTTTGAAGGCAGTTATACACTGCCATTCAAAGATGGCTGGTTCAGGGAGCACAGAAGCAAAGAGCTGGATGAGACCTGCAAGAAAGCATGGAGAGATGTTTATGACCTAAAAAATAATGAAAAGGTTTCTGTTGGGTTTGTTTTGATTCAGAAAGATGATATGCTTGGACATCCTCTTGAGGATTATCTTGATTCATATGTAATATCATGGCACATGGGACATAATTGTCACGGTTCCAGTGTTGTAATGGGCTCATATACTCAAAGGAAATCTATGCTGCAGAAAAGTGAAAGCATATCGGAGTTAAAGTCTGTTTTATTGGGGTGTGAGTTATGCAAGAATGTTGATGAGGAAGTATTTAAAAAATATAAAACATTGTCAGGATTGTTAAAACTAGACAGAATTACTGTTGTTGATGCGTCTTTCTTTATATCTGGAAAAGGCTACCCTGGAAAGCATATTTTTGGGGAGGTTATTGGATATCCTTCATTAGATAAAAAAACAAGGTGGCAAAGTCCTGGGCAGATGGTGTATAAGCTTGATTTTTACCCTCAAACAGCTTTGGATGAAAGAGAACCATTAGCAAGAGTAGCTTTCACTGAAACATTGCCTGTAGATATTTTTATTGAAACGTGTAATATTGATTGGAAAGAAATGAGGGACAGAAACTGGAAAATAAAAGAGATTGCCGATAAGTGTAAATTAATTAAAGTTTATGGTGAGAAAATTGATGGCTTTCAGACAGATTTTGAAGTAGGCTTAGTAAAAAAAGATGGAGTACATAGGTGGGTCAGGACATCTGATACTGATGTAAGAGAAAAGATAAGTTCCGAGTATCTAAAAAGAACAGGTATAAAGGCCGGAACTATGGCTAATCTTCCAGGGGGGGAGGCTTTTGTAACTCCCGAATATGTAAAAGGAACTATTGTGGGAGATGTTGTAATAAGCATTGATCAGAGTTATTTGCTGTCCGAGGAAAAACCCTTGGTTGTTGATGCAAGAGGAGATAACTATAAGATAATTTCCGGACCAAAAGAAATAATAGAAAAACTTGAAGAAAAAAAGAAGGACGCCTGGGAGATGATTATGAACCAAGAACGATTTAAGAGTGCTCCTCAGGAAGTTATTGACCTTAAAAAGAAGAACTTCAATATGATAAATGAGTTTGCTATGAACACAAATCCTAATGCTAAGTTATGCAATTACCTTATTGTGAATGAGAAAATTGCAAAGATGATTCATATTGCTTTAGGCTCTGGTTTTGAGCCTGACAGGGCAACAGAGTACCATACAGACATTGTCATTAACAGCCCGAGGCAAAAAATGAACATTTACGGTGTTGATGAAAAAGGCAACAAGCATTGGATTATAAAGGAAGGGGAATTTGTTGTTTAAAATGCCTAAATATGCTGAGATTGTTCTTAAGAAATGTTTGGGTCTGAAAAAAAATGAGAGGGTTTTGATTGTTACTGATTCTAAATTGTATGGTGTTGCAAAGATGTTTTTGGATGAATCCAAAAAGATTGCTAGTAAAGCAAAATTAATTAAAATTTCAATCCCAAAAGTTCATGGTACTGAGCCTGATGGAAGAACGGCAAAAGAGATGTTGGGTTGGGATGTGGGAATTCTTATAACTTCAAAATCCTTGAGCCATACAAAGGCAAGAAAGAATGCTTGTGATAATGGTGTTAGAATAGTTACTATGCCAGGGATTTCTAAAGAAACTTTAAAGAGGACAATAGATATTGATTATGATAAGCTGGAAATGGTCCATAACAAACTTGCAGATATAATAGATAAAGGCAAGAAAGTTAGAATAAAAACAAAACTAGGGACAGATATGCATCTTAGTGTTGCAGGCAGGAAGGCTTTTGGAAGAGATTCAGGATTGTTTAGAAAAAAAGGGGCTTTTGGAAATTTGCCGACTGGGGAAGTTTTTATTGCTCCGGTTGAAAAAACCGCAAATGGCGTTTTTGTTGCAGATGCTTCGTTTGCGGATATTGGGAAATTAAAAAAACCATTGAAAGTTTATGTTGAGAAAGGTTATGCTGTGGAATTTGAAGGGTATGGGGCAAAAAAATTAGAGAAAATAATTGATTCTGTCGGTAAGAAAGCAAGGAATATTGCGGAGCTGGGCATTGGGACTAATGAAAAGGCAATTATTACCGGGAATATTTTAGAAGATGAAAAAGTTAAAGGTACGTGCCATATTGCTTTGGGAAATAATGCTGGTTTTGGCGGCAAAGTACATGTTCAACTGCATATGGATGGTATTATTAGAAAACCTACAATATGGGTTGATGATAAGAAGATAATGAGTAATGGAAAGCTACTAATTTAGTTCTTATTTAAATCAAAAGTTTTTTAAATATGAAAAACTGGTATAATACCTAAAATGGCTGCAAAAGAAAAGAATATTTTGGATAGTGTGATATATAGCTATACTTCTGATACTGGCCAGATTAACGAAGAAAACAGGATTCTTAAAGAAACTATAAACAGCCTAAAAGAGGAGATTGACAGGCTTAAGGTACCCCCATTAATGGTCTCTGAAGTCAGGAATGTTTTTGGAAAAGATGCTGTAATAAGGCTACCAAATGGCAATCAGTTTTATGTTAATATTTCTGAGGATTGTGGCAAGGTCAAGCCAGGAGATGTTGTTTTAGCAGACCAGAAAAACCTTACGATAATCAGGAAGATACAAACCACAAAGACGTTTGATATAGATAATTTTGTCATAGTAGAAAAGCCGAAGATTTCATGGGAAGAAGTAGGGGGTTTAAGCTTTCAGGCAAATGAAATAAAAGAGGTTGTTGAGCTCCCATTAAAAAAACCAGAATTGTTCAAAAAAGTAGGTATTACGCCGCCAAAAGGAATATTGCTTTATGGTGCTCCCGGTACTGGAAAGACCTTGCTGGCTAAAGCTGTTGCTTCATCTACAAATTCTACTTTCATACAGATTGTCAGTTCTGAGTTAGTGCAGAAATTTATTGGAGAAGGGGCAAAGATGGTCAAGGAAATTTTTGAAATGGCAAGGAAGAAGGCTCCGGCTATCATTTTTATTGATGAATTGGATGCATTAGCTGCAAAAAGGATTGAAATGGGAACAAGCGGAGAAAGAGAAGTTAACAGGACGTTTATGCAGCTTTTGGCTGAAATTGACGGGTTTAAGGCTTTGGATAATGTCAAAATAATAGGAGCAACAAACAGAAAAGATATTCTTGACACGGCAATTATAAGGCCCGGGAGATTAGATAGGCTGATTCATATTCCACTACCTAATAAAGAATCGAGATTGGAGATTCTAAAAATCCATTGCAAGGATATGGGTTTAAATGAGGATGTTGATTTGGGGAATATCTCCTCGTTAATGGAGGATATGTCTGGAGCTGAAATAAATGCTGTTTGCACAGAAGCGGGTTATTTTGCAATAAGGGAAAACAGGACTAAAATTACAAGAAAGGATTTCTTGAATGGGATAGACAAAGTCAAGAAGGAAGAGGAAATAGAAGGCGAAGATTATATTAGGATGTTCGGCTAAAGCCGAACGACCGAAAATCTTTGATTTTCGAGTATGTTTGGTTAATTGTTTCTTAAGAAAAGTATGTGCTCGTCAGTTACTTCCGTCAATCATCGCTTGCGCTCTTAGGGTGTTCACCAACTCATCGCACATATCAGAATAATGTATTTTGTTTTATAAATTTTATTGTTTTATTTTAATGTCTACGCATATTCTAAACACTCTTGGAGAGAACTGGCCGCATTTTACAATGTTTAGGATTTTGCATTGTTTTTTCTTTTTTTTACACTTGTTTTTTATGATTTTTGTTATTTCATCGTATTTGTTTTCTTCAGAGAAACTGTAAAGGTGTATTATTCCGTTCTTTTTGATTTTACTCACTGCCAAATCGAGGAAATTCTCTGCTCCTTTTGGCAAGGGCATTATGATCCTGTCAAATTTCTTGTTTATTTTTGGCAAAATATTTTTTACGTCCCCTTTTATTAATTCTATGTTTTTTGTTTTATTTAATTTTAAGTTTTCTAATGCGTATTTATGCGCTGTAGGGTTTATTTCAATGCCCATTATGTTTTTTACTTTAGTGTTTTTTGAGATTGTTAGGGGGTACACACCGCAACCGGAGAACATTACTAAAACAGATTCATTATTTTTAACTTGATTGGATATTCTTTTTCTCTCCTCACTTAGTCTTGGGGAAAAATATACTTTTTCCACGTTCAATTTTAATCTTGTGTTGTTTTCGGTATAAATAGTTTCTTTGTTGTTTTCTCCTGTCAATAACTTTAATTTTGGAGTCCTGTATTCTCCGGAATATTTCCTTGTTTTTTTGTATACTGATTTAATCTGATTATAATTTTTTATGATTTCGTTTCCTATTGTTTTTTCTTTTTTTGACAGTTCTTTAGGAAAATCAGAGAAAATAATAATTCCACCCACTATATCATATGAAGATGGAACCATTGCTAGTTCTTTATTTGTTAATTTATTTTTCAGTATATCTTTTAATTTGTTTTTCATTTTAGAAGTCTCCCAATGATTTCTGCTGTTTTTTTGATGTTTCTTTTTTTAGTTTTTCCAGTGTGTTTTCTACTCTTTGTTCTGAGAACTCATACTTATCAATAAGCATTTCTTTTATCTTTTCATTATTTACATTCTCCCATTTTAAGTTATAATTATCCGTAGTTGGTATTTTTTTAATCAAATAAAAAACATCTGTCCATGGAAAATCGAAGTAATCATTCCATTTTACTTCTTTAAATAAAGTATCGAAATCGGTTTTATGCTGCTTGACAAGTTTTAGTGCGTTTTTGGGTCCTGCACCTTTAATTCCGCCAGGATTGTAATCAGTTCCTATAAGCATTGCTAATACAATTAATTGACTTTGATCTATTCCTAAATTGTTGAGATTTTCAGACAAATCTATTAATTCCGGGCTTATTGTTTCATATCCTATTGTGTGTCCTTTTTTTCTTTTCCCAGATATTGACATGTTTCTTACAAGCTTTGTTGCTCCATGCACTAATGAATCAAAATCTTGAGAGCCAACTGCAAAACCTTTGTTTTTCTGGACCATATAAGCTGCCTGAGCTTCCCCTTCTGAAGGAGCCTGTACAATTGGCAGACCTAACAAAGAAACAAGCTCTTTTGCCTCATCAATCATCTCTTTGCTTAATCTGGAGGTTCTGGAAGCATATTTTTTCATCTCTTCTTTATCATCCTTTTTTTGGGCTTCTAAAAATTTCTTCTCTGCCCCTAATTTTAAAGCTCGCCTTTCTTCCCTGGTTTTCTGCTTTAATTCCGGAGGTTTTCCATCAAATACAAAAACAGGTTTTATGCCTTTCTGCATCAAACTTGCTGTTCTTGAAAATAATCCCACTAAATGTGAAGTTATATTTCCCTTGGAATCCATAAGTAATGAACCATCTCTCCCCCTTATTGTAGTTATAAACTGATAAAGAACATTATAAGAATCTAAAATTACTATTTTGTTTTTTAGGTCTTCTAATTCTATTTCTTTTGATATTATCAGGCCTTTAAATGCTACTCCCATTTTTATTATCAAATACTATATTTTTTTGATGGTTATGTTTTTGAATTCTTTGTTTAACATTTCTTGGGCTTTTTTTGTCAGATCTCCATTAGTTAGGAAGAGCAATGGGAGGTTTTTTGATTGTGCCTGTATGACTGCAGTGCTGAGGTCGGAGTCGCTTATTTTCTTCTTATTCTTTGATTTACAGAAATATTTTATGTTTCCTATTGTGGTCTGGAGCCCGATTATGAAATCCGTTTCAGAGCCTTTCTTTGTGTCATATTTTTCAATTATATTGATTTTAGACCTATTAAAAAAATCATGTGTGGTTTTTAAAAATATGTTTTTATCTATTGCCTTTCTAGGCTTTTTTATTGCAGCGTCTTTTTGAGGTGTCTTCAACTCATCAGAAATCTTTGATTTCTGAGTGTGCTCAGAAACTCCCTGCGTTTCTGACATTTCCGAACCGTTCTTATCTTCATTCGAAAGTTTTTTTATTTCTTGTTTTCGTTCTTCTAATAATTTTTCTTGTGTTGTTTTTTCTGCTGGCTTTTCTATTGTTTTTCTAGGTATTGTTTCTCGTTTTATTGATAATTTATTTTTTATTAATATCTCTGCTTCTTTATTATCAGTCAAATACCATTTCCAGAATATTTCTATTTTGTTTTCGTAATTTACCTGCAAGGGAACTGCAAAATCTTTTATTTGCCTTAGCGCTACCCTAATGGCCGGTTCCTGACCAAAGTCCCTCAATATCTTATTTTGACCTAACAACTCATATGCTTTTTTCTCCGTCCCGTTTAAATTATCTACAAAATTCTGGAGCTTGTTTTCCTGACCTGAAAAATAATATAATGGGGAGCCGCCAACTTTAAGGTTTGATATCTTAATTTGTTTTGCTGTTAACAGTTCAGAAAGTCTTGCAGAAGTCATCAATATATTGTCATTTATTTCTTTGGAAACCTTGACTGGTAAAATTGGTCCTTTTTCTTTAATAATAGTTAGTATTTTTTCATTTGTGTCCATAATACCGAGAAAGAGCCAATATATTATATATTTTTTGTGCTAAGGCCTTAGCCAGCGGCATTCCCAATAACTAACGTCATTTTCATCATCTACTACGCCAAGAAGCAGTCTTTTGCGGGTTGAATGAGCTACACGGTTTTTAGCTGCAAATTCATACCAAGTTAGTGTAGATCCTTCATAAACTGGATAGACAATCCATTTTGCATGGTCTTCTCCTGGTTTTACACCCCGATCATATACTCTAAAATCTGCTCCAAACTTCAATGCAGTTTTTATTATATATCCCCTATTTCTTATATCCCTATAGACACAAAACCTTATCCAGAAATTCGGCACAAGTTTTTTAGCTTTTTTTGAAAACTCATCAAAATCCATAGTTTTGGTTTTTGTTTTGTATATCTCGATTGTGTTTTTTTCCGCTAGGTATGATGCTTCTATTAAGGATAGTTGCACTTTTCCATTGTCAAGCAAAGCTCCAAATCTGCCTTGATTATATAATTCTCTTGAAGCATCTGAAATTTCAGTCAATACTTTGTCTTTAACAAAGTCTGATCTGATTTTTTGTTTCTTTTCTTCCTTATCCTTCTTTTCTGCTTTCTTCTCGGATTTTGCCATTTTATCATTTAGGTGTTTTTTACACTGCTTAAAAATGTTGTTGTTTTTGTGGTGAGTAATTTTAATTGCTTTCAATATAGAAAATATTATAAAATAAAAAGGATTATATTACTGTAGATATTACTGTTTAAAATGCAAATATTATTTTTAGGCACTTCTTCAATGGTGCCGACAAAGGAAAGGAACCAGAGTGGTATTTTGATTAGTTATGGCTCTGAAGGGATTCTTGTTGATTGTGGTGAAGGGACGCAAAGGCAACTAAAGATTGCAGGAATAAGTTTGGCGAAAATTACAAAAATATTGATAAGCCATTGGCATGGGGACCATGTTTTAGGGTTGCCTGGATTGATACAAAGTATGAGCGCAGCGGGCTATGAGAAGAAATTAAGGATTTACGGACCTACAGGAACAAAGAAATTCATGAAAAAGATGTTTGAGGCTTTTCTATTTGACAGAAAAATAGATATTGAAGTTAATGAAGTTAAAAAGGGAGAATTTTTTGGAAATAAAGAATTTGTTTTGGAAGCTGAGACTTTAGAGCATAATATTGAGACTGTAGGGTACAGTGTTTCTGAAAAAGACAAAAGGAAAATAAATTTGAAGTACACAAAAAAATTAGGTATTCCTCAGGGGCCTTTGCTTGGAAATCTTCAGGATGGAAAAAGTGTTATGTGGAAGGGAAAGAAGGTAGATGTCAATAAAGCAACTAGTGTTGTGAAGGGAAAGGTAGTTGCAATCATAAATGATACTGTTCCCTGTAAAGGCGCTGATGTTTTAGCCAAAGGGGTGGATGTTTTAATATGCGAGGCAACATATTCTTCAAATTTAGAAAGTAAAGGGGAGGAGCACGGGCATATGACTTCAAAACAGGCAGCAGAGCTTGCAAATAGGGGACAGGTAAAACAGCTTGTTTTGACACATTTCAGTGCAAGGTACAAGAACACGCACGAGCTTGAAGAGGATGCAAGAAATTATTTTGATGATGTTTTGTGCGCAAAGGATTTTATGAAGATTAATTTGTAGGGGTTTTACATGTCTCTTAAATCTAAAGGTATAAATGGAGAAAGAGAGCTTATACATAAATTCTGGAACACTAATTCGTGGGCTGCTGTCCGGGTTGCAGGTAGCGGTTCAATGAAGTATCCTTCTGCAGATATCCTGGCTTCCAATAAATTAAGAAAGCTGGCAATAGAGTGTAAGGTAATTAAAGAACACAAAAAATATTTTGAGAAAAAAGAAATATTTGATTTGAAGAAGTTTGCTGATATGTTTGGTGCTGAGCCGTGGATCGCAATCAAGTTTAAAGGTTACGACTGGCACTTTGTTTCTTTAGAAGGCCTGGAAGAGACAGACAAGAATTTTGTTATTGATGTTGACACTACTAAGTGTAGTGGTTTGTTATTTGAAGAAATAATAAATAAATAAAAAATTAAAATTATTATTTTTTTCTTTTCTTCAGAGACCTTTCGATTTTTGTCTCTTCTTTTATTACCTTATCAACAGCCCGTTCTATATGTCCCTCAATTCTTGCTACCCTCCTTTCCATGAGGACCATAACTCTCAAAGAATACACGATTGCTGCTAAAGTACCAACAATTATTGCTAATGTAACTTCTTGAACACCAAAAGCCAATTTTACCACCCCCTTTTATGAATATTTATTATTTTATATCTTATGTGATATCTAAAAGAAAGTTATATAAAAACCTTTCGTATTATCGTATCATAAATGCGCTTTGGTTAATCAAACAGAAGTCAAAAGATTCTTCAAGAATTTTGTTGTGTGTGTGTTTCTGATCCAGATACACAAATCATATTCTGGGTGTACCTCGTCTTCTTGAAGGGGAAATATAATTGTGTTAGTATCATCCACCAAACTCATCCTTATTCCCGTGTTGGGTGTTTTTAGTGTGATTTTTGTTTTGTTTTTTGTATCAATGTTTGTTTTTACGTATGCTGATGTTTTGTCTTCTGCTGGGAATAATATCTCTTTCTTTGCGTCTTTGAACAAAAATGCCAGGTGTTTGTGGATGTTTTTCCTTCCTCTTAGCACGGCAACTATGTTTTCGTCCTGGTTTGTGTTTTTTTCGTGCACTTCTTGAAAGGTGTTTATTAAATTATTAAATGTTGTATTTTTAATTTGTGATAATCTTGTTTCGGTTTTTTTTTCTATTTGTTTTTTTATGTTCTCTAGTACCCCTTTAGGTGGAATAGCTAAATATTTTATTGGTTTGCCTAGTTTCATAACAACAAATCCTTTTTTTTCTAAGCTTTCGAGAACATCATAACTTCTGCTTCTTGGTACATTAGCTATATCTGAAAGCTCTCCTGCTGTTGAAGTTCCCTTAGATAATAGGGCAGCCCAGATTTTCGCTTCATATATATTTAATCCAAATAATTGTGTTTTTTTAACTAGTTCTGGTGTGTGTGGCATAAGTTGGAGTATTCTTAGAGTGTATATAAACCTTACGGTTTTTGTTACTTAAAAATGATAAAAATGGTCTATTGTTGTGTGTGCCCTTTGTTTCTTATGGAAGGTTTGGTTTTGTGTTGTAGTGGTTTTTTGTTTGCTGTTGTGTTGTTGGTTGGGTATTATATTATTAATTTATTATTATAATATTATTTATATATATTTATTTTCTATATAGAAAAGAAATAAATAATAATAAACAAAAAAACAAAAACACATTAGATATAAATATAAGATAAACATAAAATATAAAATTATAAAACAAACATCTGAACAACAACAACAAATTTACACCCACACTTACAATATAACATCTCCATAGGAAATGGAACTCTAGGTTGTAGAACGAAAAAACTTAAATAGGTATGTTTCCTATGGAAAATGGTATGATAAAAAACAATCTTACGTCTTTTTTTGAGGAGTTCTTGTATAAGGAGTCTTTATTTCTTGATAGGAGCGCATTACTACCATCTTTCGTCCCGAAAAGTGTGCATCATCGGGATGGGGAGATAAATAAGGTTGCAGCTATCTTGGCACCGGCGCTAAAACAAGAAAAACCCTCAAACCTATTTGTTTATGGGAACACCGGCACAGGAAAAACCCTCACAATCAAACACGTTACAGATAATATGGAGAACATAGCTAAAAACAAGAAAATTCCGTTAAAGATAGTTTATGTTAATTGTAAACTAAAGCGTGTTGCTGATACTGAGTATAGGCTAATGGCACAATTATCCTCTTTTTTTGGAAAGGCCATACCTTCAACAGGATTGCCAACCGATGATGTGTATAAGGCATTTTATGGTGCAGTCGAAAAAGAAAAATGTGTTGTGATAGTAGTCTTAGATGAAATAGATCAATTAATCCGTCGCGCAGGCGACGGCGTTCTTTATAATTTAACAAGGATTAACGAAGAACTGAAAAACTCCCAAATATCATTAATAGGAATTTCAAATGACACGACATTTATAGAAAATATAGATACCCGGGTGAAATCATCTTTGTCAGAAGAAGATATTTTGTTTCCACCATACAATGCTCTGGAGATGCAGGGCATATTAAAAGAAAGGGCATCAAAGGCATTTAAGGAAAATATAATTGAGCAGGGGGTAATTGAAAAATGCGCAGCGTATGCTGCAAGAGAGTATGGAGACGCGAGAAGAGTAATTGAATTGATGAGGGTATCTGGGGAGATAGCCGAAAGAGCAAAAAAAGATACCATATCTCTAGAGCATATTGACGAGGCAGAAGAAAAGCTAGAGAGAGAAAAAATATTTGATATTATAAAAACACAACCTAAACAATTCCAAGCTGTCTTGTTTTCTATAGTGTCTTCAAGGAACAAAAACTTGTCAATCTATACTGGGGAGATTTATGATTTTTACAAAAAATTATGCTTTAAAATTGGTCTAAGGCCGTTAACCCAAAGAAGAGTTTCTGATATCATAAGAGAATTTGAATTGATTGGAATAATTAATACAAAGACCATATCAAAAGGAAGATATGGCAGGACAAGAGAGATAACTTTGTCAGTTCCTTCATCAATACTACCTTTAACCAAAAAAATTCTTGAAGAGGAGCTGGCATCAGCTTAAAAAATGCAAACACTTGAAACAAAGAGGAAAGGCATAGTAAATATTTTTTTAAAAAAAGGAGTACTTATTGACCAAAATTTATTGGAATACCTTGAAAACGGAAAAAACCTGGACGAATTTTCTAAATTAATTGAGGACAAATCTTCTAAAGATATAATGGTCCTTACCGAAAAGATAAAAGACTTACTTGGTCATAAACAAAATACCCAATTAAACTGGCCAGAATTAGAGAAATTAAAAGCGATTTCGGAAAAAACGGGCAGCAACGACAGCAACAACTTATTTGACCAAATACTAGACCACGAGAAGAAAGAAGAAACCAAGGAAGAAACAAAACTTGAGAGTAACGTAAAAATAGTGTCTTCTTATGATACAACTCCAAAAAAAAGGGAAGCAAACCACTTTGCACAATATTTCAATAGTAGATACCATTCTATAGAAAAACTTCTGAAACAAAGACAAGAGCTGCAGAACATTACTTCTATAAATAGGGTGGTCAATAAAAAAGATCGGGAACAGCTGTCTGTTATAGGGTTGGTCAGGGACAAGAAACACACAAAAAATGGAAACTATATTCTTACAATAGAAGACCAAACCGGGCAAATTAATGTTCTTACAAACAAAAACAAACCAGATCTGTTTAGGATAGCTAAAGATATTGTCTTGGATGAAATAATAGGTGTGGTTGGAGTAAACGGAGACAATATAATATTCGCAAGCAAGCTATTATTTCCAGATATACCTCTAGCTAAAGAAGAAAAAAAAACAGAGGAAGAACTATATGCAATATTCCTGTCAGACTTACATGTAGGATCTAAAAATTTTTTAGGGGATGATTTCAATAGATTCATAAAATGGATAAATTGCAACCTTGGTAATGAAACACAAAAACAAATAGCATCCAAGGTCAAATATATATTTATTGTAGGGGACTTAGTTGATGGTTGTGGGGTGTACCCCCACCAAGAGAAAGAACTTGAAATAAAAGACATTAAAGACCAGTATAAAGTATGCGCCGACCTCCTTAGCAAAATACCTCAGAACATAAAACTGATAATATGTCCTGGCAACCACGATGCAATGAGGTTGGCTGAACCCCAACCACCAATTTACAAAGATTTTGCAGAGCCACTCTATGACTTACCTAATGTTATTATGGTCTCAAATCCATCTGTCGTGAACATACACTCATTAGGCGATTTTCCTGGGTTCGATGTAATGCTATATCATGGTTATTCTTTTGATTTCTATGTGGCAGAGGTGCAGTCAATAAGAGACAATGGAGGTTATGACCGGGCAGACCTTTTAATGAAATTTTTGCTGCAAAAAAGACATTTAGCGCCATCATACACATCAACTCCGTATGTTCCCGATACCAACTCAGATTTTTTGGTTATAGATAAAGTTCCTGATTTTTTTGTCAGCGGTCACATACATAAGGCGGCAGCAGCAAAATACAAAGACGTAACTTTGATTTCCGGAAGCTGCTGGCAGAGCAAAACATCATTTCAGGAAAAAGTAGGACACAACCCAGAACCCAGCAAAGTTCCAATAGTAAATCTTCAAACGAGGCATGTAAAAATACTAAAGTTTGGGGAATAAACAACATAAAAAATAAAATGAAAGAGATTGATAATTATTTCAAAGAAATAGAACGGAAGATTACAGAGACTTACAAAGTGGCCAACAAAGCAAGAAAAAAGAACCTTGATCCAGAGGAACAAACAAACATACCCTTAGCCAAAAACATGGCAGAAAGGGTTGAAGGCCTAATCGGGGCAGTAATACCAGATATAATAAACTCAGGATTATCAAGAAGAATACAGGAACTAGAAAAAAAATATGGAAAACTAGACTGGAGAGTTGCTCTTTCTGTATCTTTAGAGGTCATTGACGAAAAATTCTGCAAGTTTGAAAGCAAATTAAAGGCAATGGAAACTGGGATAAAGGTCGGGTTGGCTTACCTGACGTCTGGTGTGGTTTCGAGCCCCTTAGAAGGATTTGTTGAATTGAAATTAAAGAAAAGAAAAGACGGAAAAGAATATTTTTGTTTGATGTACTCCGGGCCTATAAGAAGCGCAGGTGGAACTGCGGGCGCATTATCTGTGGTTATAGCAGACAATATAAGAAAAAAGATGGGTTATGCGGCGTATGATGCTACAGAAAAAGAAATAAGGAGGACAGTAACAGAACTTTATGATTATCATGAACGTGTTACAAATTTACAATATCTTCCAAGCGAAAAAGAGATAAGATTTCTTGTTAAGAATTTGCCGGTGCAGATAGATGGGGACCCTTCTGAGAAAATAGAGGTCTCTAATTACAAAGACCTTGACAGAATTGAAACTAACAGGATAAGAAGCGGCCCGTGCCTTGTGATGGGTGAGTGTATGGCGCAAAAGGCAAAAAAACTTTGGAATATTATGTCGAGGCAGTCAAATGAGGTGGGTCTTGATCATTGGTCCTTTCTTGACAATTTTATTTCTTTACAGAAACAAGCGAAATCAAAGGGAAGCCAAAGCAAAGATAAAATATTGCCAGTATATACATTTATTGAAGATTTAGTGGCTGGCAGACCTGTTTTGACACATCCATTAGCGGCAGGAGGATTTAGGCTGAGATATGGCAGAAGCAGAGTTTCAGGATATTCCTCAACATCAATACACCCATCTACTATGCACATATTAAAAAAGTACCTGGCAACAGGAACTCAGCTTAAGATAGAGCGTCCTGGAAAAGCGACGGCGATAACTGTTTGTGATAGCATTGAGGGCCCAATTGTGAAATTGAAAGATGGCAGGGTTCTAAGGGTAGATGATGAGGGGCTTGCAAAAACGTTAAAAGATGATATTGATGAGATATTATTTTTGGGAGACATATTAATAAGTTATGGGGATTTCTATAACAGGGCGCATACGCTGCTGCCACCTGGCTATTGTGAGGAGTGGTGGATTTCAGAATTTGAGAAAGCAATTGTTGATACGTTTGGAACTTTGGATATGGACAAGTTAGAGTTATTATTGGGAATTGAAAAAACGTTTCTGGAAAAATTATTCAAGGAACCTATAAGCACCAAATTAAGTGCAAAAAGAGCATTTACCATATCCAGAAAATTAAATGTGCCATTACATCCAAAATATACTTATCATTGGAATCTAATATCGACAGAAGAATTTCCTTATTTACTAAATCATATTTCAAATTCTAGATCTACATCGAATAACGGTATTGTGACAAAACTAGTTATTAAGTATGAAGATAATTTAAAATTGATTCTTGATAAATCAGGAATTCCACATTTAGTTGCAAATAAGGAGTTTATAGTTATAGAGAATGACGATGCATATACGATTTCTGAAATATTTAATTCAAAAAATGATGCAGAAGACAATACAACCAAAATAAAGCAGACAGAGAACGATCTCAATAATTCCCTTTCCCTTATAAATAATCTCTCTGATGTGAAAATAAGAGATAAATCCGGAGTGTTTGTAGGTGCAAGAATGGGCAGGCCAGAAAAAGCCAAAATGAGAAAATTAACCGGAAGCCCACATGTACTATTTCCAATAGGTGAAGAAGGCGGCAGATTAAGATCGTTCCAAAGTACTTTTGAGAGCAATAAAATAACTGCAGAATTTCCAATTTTTTATTGTGAGAAATGCGATAATAAGACTATTTTTAGCGTATGTGAAACATGCGACAGGAAAACAAGGAAAAAATATCATTGCAGCATCTGCGGCCTAATAAACGAGGAAAAATGCAAGCATGGCGATGCAGCCACATATACAAAACAAACTATAGATATAAAAAATCACTTTGATAAATATCTGAAAAAACTGAACATCAAAACATATCCAGACCTAATAAAAGGCGTTAGAGGCACTTCTAATAAAGACCACATACCTGAGCATTTCATAAAAGGGATTTTTAGGGCAAAATATGACCTTTGTGTTAATAAAGAAGGAACAACAAGGTATGATATGACTCAGTTGCCAATAACTCACTTTAAATCTAAAGAGATAGGGACATCTGTCGAAAGACTTAAGGAGCTAGGTTATGTAAAAGATGTTTTTGGCGCTGAACTTACAAATGACGATCAGATACTTGAACTTATGCCGCAAGATTTAATATTGCCTGCATGCAGCGAAAGCCCTGAGCTGGGAGCTAATGATATTCTTCTAAAATCCTCTTTTTTTATTGATGATTTGCTGAAAGAGTTCTATAAACTTGATAAATTCTATAACATGGAATCAGAAAAGGACATTCCTGGAGCGTTGGTTGCCGTTCTTGCTCCCCATACGTCTGCGGCTGTTGTGGGAAGGATTATAGGATTCTCAAGAACCCAAGGATTTTTAGCCAGTCCGATGTTTCATGCTGCGACTAGGCGCGATTGCGATGGAGACGAGGCATCAGTAACATTACTTATGGATGCCTTACTTAATTTCTCGAAACAATACCTTCCGGATAGAAGGGGTTCTACACAAGACGCCCCATTGGTATTGACATCCAAACTAGTGCCCGCAGAAGTAGATGATATGGTGTTTGATTTGGATATAGCTTGGAGATATCCTTTGGAATTTTATGAGGCTTGTATGGACTTTAAGGAGCCAAGAGAAGTAGAAATTGAGCAGTTAGGAAAAAGGCTAGACACAGAGAACCAATACCATAATTTTGGATTCACACACAATGTTTCTGATATAAATTCCGGGGTTACGTGTTCAGCCTACAAAGTAATACCTTCTATGGAAGATAAACTTAAGGGTCAAATGGAACTTGCAGATAAAATACGGGCTGTTGATGAATCTGATGTTGCCAGGTTAGTAATAGAGAAGCACCTTATTAGAGATATAAGGGGAAACTTAAGAAAATTCTCAATGCAGCAATTTAGATGCAGCACGTGCAATGAAAAATACAGAAGACCACCTTTAATAGGAAAATGCATAAAATGTGATGGGAAAATAATATTTACAATATCTGAAGGCTCTATAGTCAAATATCTTGAACCAGCTATATCTCTTGCAGATAAATATAATCTGCCTACTTATTTAAAGCAGAATCTGGAACTTACAAAAAGGGGGGTAGAAAGTTTGTTTGGCAAGGAAAAAGAAAAGCAGGAAGGTCTTGGTAAGTGGTTTGGCTAATAACTTTTTGTTTGACCTATAACTTTACCTTAGACTTTATGACATGCCTTGCACCGCAGGCAGTACATTTCAGAAAACTAAAATTACCTTCTTTCTCTATTTTTGTGTCTGGTTTGCCGCATTCATAGCAGAATACATAAGAATTAGCATATTGCTTTATCTTTTCATTAATTCTTGATGCAGGAACTTTTGTGCCCATTATTACGCTGCCAGATTTTTTTATTTCTCCAGGTGTTGCGAGCTCCCTTAATATGAACTTTAACACGTTTTCAGGGCCTCTGCCTAAAATACTTGTAATCTGTAAAAAATTGCTGATTACAGTACGGTTTCCCTGTATATGGCCGCGTACTTTGGGTATTTCAAATCTCTCTTTCTGAAAAACATGCTCCGGTAGTTCCTTTCTTACATTCTCTAAAAGTTTTTTATATTCTTCCATGTTCATAGGTATTTTTGATGGGTATTTAAAGTTAATTATTGATTACGCATATATTTACAAAAATATATAAATAAAGCATCCTCTGAACAAGATATGGTATTAGAATCTTTGCTTAACCCGTTAAAGGCAGAAAAAAGACCGTGGGAGATGTTTTTTTTGGGATTTGTATACTCTTCTATTGCAGTGATGTTATCTTTATGGATTTTTAAAGACCAGGCAAGCCTGATAATGGTGTTTCTTACTGTTATGGCATGTTTGCCCATCGTATATAATACGATGAAACTTGAGGAAACCAAAGATTTGGAAATACTTAAAGAAAGATTGCTTTTGAAAGAACATAACAAAGCAATTGTCTTTCTGATGTTCCTTTTTTTCGGCATAACATTATCATTTGTAGCATGGTATGTTTTTTTACCTTCAGACACATTGAACTTTGTTTTTGACAAGCAAATTTCTACAATACAATCAATTAATAATCAGGTATCTGGAAATGCTTATCAACAACTTTCAACATTTTTCAAGATATTTCTCAATAATATAAAGGTCTTAACATTTGCAGTTTTGTTTGCCTTTATTTATGGCGCGGGGGCAATTTTTATTCTGACATGGAATGCCAGTGTAATAGGAACAGCTATGGGCAATTTCATAAGGTCCAACTTAAGCCAGTATGCAGACTTATTGGGCTTTGATAAATTTGCAAGCTACTTTAATGTTGTGTCAATAGGGCTTCTTAGGTATGTTCTTCACGGAATCCCAGAGATACTTGCTTATTTTTATGGGGGGTTAGCCGGAGGAATAATCTCTGTTGCTATTGTAAATAAACATTACAAAGACGAAAGATTCTCACATATTCTTTTTGATGTTTCAGAGTTGTTGATTATATCAATAGCATTTCTACTGGTAGCAGCATTTATAGAAGTATATATTACTCCAATATTATTCTAGAACTTTTAATCTTCCTGGCTTAATCTCAAAAATATCTCCTTCTTTCAGAAGCATGTCAATTATTTTGTCTATGTCCTTTATGTTTTTTGATGGAATATCTTCAACGGAAACTCCATTGCCCTTGTCAAGCTCTTTTATTAGCTTAACAATTTCATTTGTTGAGTTAGTGGCAACAACTTCTTCAGCAGAATCTTCATTATTTGAAGCAATAATGTCATCATTTGGAGGGGGTTTGCTATTTACTATGCTTTCTTTTAATTCCAGTTTTCTAACTTTTGCCCAACCAGAATCTATTTTTTTTATAGTTTCAATGAGTATGTATTTTTCAGAAGAAAATTCTCTTGGCCTACCGATTATAAGCACAATATCACCTATAGCTAGGTTGTTTAGCGATACATTATTTTCAAAAACCCTGGCAGAAATCTTTCCAGTGCCATCATCTATTGCTAAAATCCCCTGGCTGTATTGAGACGATTTCTCTACTATAACTCCTATGATGTTAATCCTAGATATTTCCTGGCCGTCTACTTCAAGATAGTTCGGCTCAAATCCTTCAGTTTTAATATATTTAGAATCCAGTATAGCATTTGCCCTTATTTTATACGCAGTCTGCCTTTTCTGGAATTTTTCTACTTGTGGCAAGAAGCTAACACCCTAAACAAAGTAAGTCTGTGGGTTTTATATATTTTTTGTGGAAATAGGGCATATTATATTTTGCTTAAGAATCCTCTTCTAGGTTCAAATACTTCCCCTACACGCTTTAATTTCTCCAGAACTTCCTCAACTTTTTCTTCTGTAATGTCTTTGCTTTTTGCTTCCTCAATTATGTCATCAATTGGAATAGTTTTCCCCACTTTACTTTCCAAATCACTAATAATTTCTTTAACTATGCTGATATGGCTCCTTTGAGATGCTGAAATCCCCGTTGCAATACGGTCAATATCTATTTTTCCTGTTTCCTTGTCAAAACCAACTTCCATCAGGCAAAATTCAACAAGTTCAATGGCTCTTTTTGCATCCTGCTTTGTAGCTTTGCTACTTAACCTTAATCTTGCAGATGCTTCTGTTAGACGCACAAGGGCTTCTAATTGTCTTGCTGAGATAGGTATTGCTTTTATCCCTTCTTCTGCCCCCCCACTAGAACGCATTTTAAGATAGAAACTCTTTATTTCCTGCAGGGCTTCGTCTGTTATGGATGGAGAAATGTTCTGTTTCGCGTATGCAACATATTTTCTTAAAAATTCTGTAGGTATTTCTGGTTCATGAAGGTCAGGATTCTGATGCAATTTCAATATATGGCTTGCCATCTTTTCATCTTTACTCTCATCCGGCAAGTCCTTAATTGTAAAGATGAGGTCAAACCTGTTAATTAAAGTTGGAGGCATGTCTATCTGATCTGCAATTATTCCATATGGGTCAAAACGCCCAAACTTTGGATTTGCAGCTGCAAGTACTGTTGTTCTGGAGATTAAAGTTGCCTGTATGTTTGCTTTAGAGATGCTTACTGTTTGCTGTTCTAAGGCTTCGTGCATAGCAGCCCTGTCTTCTGGAACCATTTTATCCATTTCATCAATACAACATATGCCGTTAGATGCTAAAACCAATGCTCCGGCCTCTAAACTCCAACCTTTCAAAAATTCATCTTTTACAACACTTGCTGTTAAGCCAGCCCCTGAAACACCTCGGCCGGATACATACCTGCCTTTTGGAGCTATAGAGCCAATTCTTTTCAACATAGCGCTTTTTCCACTTCCCGGGTCACCAATAAGTAAAATATGGGTGTCCCCTCTGCTTACAACTTTGTCACTCCTTACCTTTCTTACGCCGCCTACGAGTTGCAGCAGCAATGCCTCTTTTACTTTCCCATAACCATAAATAGAAGGCGCTGTTGAATTGACAAGTTTTGAGTACAGTTCCGGATCTTTGGAAAGGTCAACTATTTCCTGCTCTTCTTCTGGAGTAATTTCTGCCTCATAAAAAGTTTCTTCAACTGCTTCATTATAGTTAGATTCTATCATGAGGTCAAATTTTGTTGACTTAGATCCGGTTTTTAATATTATGGGGACTTCTTTTATGATACCATTAATGCTTATTTTGCTTCCAGGATTTGTTTTTCTCTCACTTAATGGGCTGACTAAATCATCTTTAAGGAATATGTTGACTCTTTTTGGCTGTTCACCACCCTCTAAGCTTTCAGGAACTTCTTCCAATACTATACCTTGGGCATCAACCATCTCTTTGCTAATCATAATGAATTTTCCTTTTCTCCCGCAACCACATGTTGATGGCTCCCTAAATGATCCATTTAGCTGCAGAACATTGATTATATTTCCGCAGACAGGACATTCAAATTTAGCAGCAGTAACTTGAGGCCGTACATCAGATTTTTGCCTTACAATACCCTCGACATGCACAAATTTGTTAATGTGTTTGCTCCTTATATTCCTGATCATAGTATTCTGGCTAGCAGGCAGGTTTCTAAATCGCACTTTAAAACCAGTTATATCTTCTAAATCAAATTGCTCAATCGATAACTCTGCTGCCTTTATGGTATCTTCAGGATCCTCCAGCAGCTTATTGGCTAAATCAAGGTCAAACTTAGAAAGCTCTGCAAAATCAATAACAACAAATTTATTGTCTTTTCTTAAATTTTCAACTATTTGAGAATAGTAGTAAGACTCAATAAAATCCTGGAATCTTTTTATCTGCTCTGTTGCGTTTATTTTAACTAATTCCTGCATAAACATACCAACCCTTTTTTGATATAAATACCTTACGTGTGAATGTCCAGTGGTCTAAAGTAAAAAATAATGAAAATCAAAAGAAAAAAAATAATTAGGCCTTAACTTTCTTGAGATTTTCTATCAGCTTATCTAATGCCAAATGTACTTCTTCCTCGCTTTTAGTTCCTGTGCAAACTATCTTACCGTTACTGAATAACAAGAATGTTGCTTGTGGATTGGTCTTTGATGGTTGTAACTTGTAAACCAAACCTGGAAACTGCTCTGGCTCATACTCAACATTTTGGAGTTTTGTTGCAAGAACATTTAAGTTCAAATCCATACCAACACTGCCAGAAGCAACAATATTCTGGATTTTAATCTCTGGCTTTACTTTAATCTTAATGTTTATCTTTTCCAGGCTTTTGATTATCTTTTTTATGCTTTCCTGGACTTTATCAATTGTTCTGGCGCCTGTACAAACTACCTTCCCAGAGGAAAAGATTAAAGCAGATGTTTTAGGCTCTTTTATCCTAATAACAAGTCCTGGAAACTGCTCTGGATTATATTCGGTGTTACTTAATGTAGCAGCCATCTTTTCCAAAGGTATATCATGCTCCAATGAAGTAGATACCACTATGTTAACTATTTTTATGTCTCTAGAGACCTTTTTAGCCATTTTTACCCCCAAAACGTAAAATCTGTTTATAAAGGTTTAAAAATGGGGTTGTATTTAAATACTTTTGTCTTTAAATAGGGGGATTTTGATATGAATATTTAAGAAAATATACCTCCTTGGTTTCCGATGGAACTTTATATATAATACAAGGCAAATTCAAAAATCTAATAAAGATTATCAGCATAACTGGTTAAAATGATTGATATTGTAATACCTAATAATAATGAAGAAGAATTTATTTTAGTAGCTGAAAAACTAGGTTTCAAAGGCATATGTTTCCTTTACGAGTTTAATGATTATTCTGCTAAGCAGGAAAAATTTGTGAATAATGGGAAGAAAATTAAGATTTACAATGGAATTCTTGCAAATCACAAGGATATCCGCAAAATCAGCACCAAATTAAAAGGTGCAAATGTGTTTATTGCTGTTAAAAGCTCTAATAATGATAGAGAAATAATTGAAAAGTCAAGTGCAGACTTGATATTTTCTCTTGAAGAGAATACTAGAAGAGATTTTATTCATCAAAGAGCTTCTGGGTTAAATCATATTTTATGCAAACTGGCAAAAGAAAATAAGGTTATTGTAGGATTTTCACTTACGTCTATTCTGAATGCCGGGAATAAGCATGAAGTTTTAGGCAGAATAATGCAAAACATAAAAATCTGCAGGAAATTTAAGACAAAAACTATAGTTGGTTCTTTTACTGGAAAACCTTTTGAAATGAGAAGTGTGCATGATATAATGAGCTTATTTGGAATTTTGGGATTAAAGAGCTCTGTTTTTTTAAAAGAAGGGGATATAAAACAGAAAACATCTTAAAAACTTTCATTAAAAACAATATTTTTAAATAGTAAACTTCTTTTAGTGTTGACATACTTAGCCTTAGGCATATCTAAGGCTTATTTAAAAAAGAGGTGGGTATGGTTCAGAGAGAAGGTCAGATTAAGATTGCGTTTGTAGTGCTCTTAGCATTCACTTTGTCAATTTCTTTAACCTATGCAGTCTCTACTACACTTCTAAGTCCCGAGGATATTTTTGTTGATGATGACGGGTTTTTGGATTTGAGGGGAAAATGCACTCCAGAATATGATGGAACAACATCTTTCAAGATTATTAGTGGGGTTCTTTACTCTAATGTAGATGGCACCTGGAAAGCGGAAAATACAATAGTAACTACATCTGCAGCAAATGTTACTAACTACTTTAATTTTACAGATGTTTTGACAGGAATCACAGAAGACGAATATAAATGGAGTATTGAATGCAGCGAACAAAATGATACTGGAACAGAAATAAATAAAGAATTTGCTGCGAATAGAACTATAACAGTTGAATATGCAGAACCATCTGTTACAATAACATCTCCAGCAGACGGTACTAATGATATAGACGGACATGAAATTGATATTGTATGTTCTGCTAGTCCTGCTTCAGGATGGAGTATTACCAGTTTGAGTTTAATGACAAATATATCTGGAACTTTGGAAATTAATCAAACACATTCTTTGGAAAATCCTGCTGTAGATACTGAAGTTACAGTGGATTTTACAATAAATAAATTTGGAAATGAAAGTTTAATTGATGGAACAGAATTGTTGTTTGGATGCTCAGTCATCCAGATTAAGGAAAGTTTGGAGAACGGACCTTCTTTAGAAAAATTATCTGAGAATAGAATAGTGCATATAGACTATCCTACAGATATATGCAGCGGCGATGCTTGCGATGTAGACAATCAAAAATGGTGCGATAATGATGTTTGGAAATTAGAAGGTTATTGCGATAATTGTGGGAGCCAAGACAGCAGTTGTCCAAGCTGTACAGGAAATCCTTGTGATGTAGACAATCAAAAATGGTGCGAGGATGATATCTGGAAAAGCGGTACTCATTTACAATACTGCCAGCATTGCAGTTATGCGGATAATAGCTGTCCTGTTTGTGAGAGTGGTAAATGTGATGTAGACAATCAAAAATGGTGCGATAATGATACCTGGTCTGTTGTGGATTATTGCGGCAATTGCAGTAATGTGGATGCGTCTTGTGCTGAAACATGTCAGGATGGAACTTGCGACACAAAAAACAGAAAATGGTGTGATGGAGATGTGTGGGATGATACTAACTATTGCATCAACTGTGGCAATAAAGATAGCAGTTGTGCTTTTGAATGCTCAAATAACGCTTGCGACCCAAAAAACAGAAAATGGTGTAATGAATATTCATGGACTTTAGTTGATTATTGCAGTAATTGTATCAACAAAGATTTTTCTTGCGGGAACACTTGCCAAGATAACGCTTGCGATACAGTAGCTAATAAGTGGTGCGATGGAAGCTCGTGGTCAGATCTTAATTATTGCGACCATTGTCAGGATTCTGAATGTGCAGAATATATATGTGTCGATAATGCTTGCGATGTAAATGCTAAAAAATGGTGCGATAATGGAGCCTGGAGCAAGGTAGATTATTGTGTTAATTGTGGCGACAGAGATTCTTCATGTTTGGTTAATTGTCAACAAGGTATGTGTGATACAACCTTAAATAAACGATGCTCTGGCGGAATTTGGACATCTGATAATTATTGCGACTATTGCTCTTCAGGAGACAGTGATTGTACAATAACCTGTGCAGAAGGTGAATGTGATACAATCTCCAAGAAAGTATGCACAAATGGGCTGTGGGCTGAGGATGCATATTGCACTTTCTGCTTGTCTGAAGATGTAAGTTGTGGAGCGGACTGCCTGATTAATGAGGATAATTGCTGTTCAAGACTATCAGATGATGTTTGTGATCCTGACTGTGCAGTAAATTTAGACGCTGATTGTGATAATTGCACTTCTTCAGGAGACAGCTGCTGTTTTCCTAAGGACGATAATGATTGTGACCCTGATTGTGCATCTGGTTTAGACCCTGATTGCATAGATATCGAATGTAAAGTTTCTGGAACATGCGAAATAGGAGTAAATTGCACAGCAAATTCAGAATGTCTTAGCAGTATTTGCTTAAACAATAAATGTTCAGAAGATAAGTGCAATAATAGCATAAGAAATGTCAATGAGACTGATGTAGATTGTGGTGGCAGTGTATGCGGGAAATGTGTGGATGATAAAAGGTGCAAGGCAAATTCTGATTGTGTATCCGGACTATGTTCTTTAGGCAGGTGCATGAGAAAAAATGTATGCACTAATAGAGTTTTAGATGGTGATGAGACAGATATAGATTGCGGAGGAACATGCTCA
>Ga0187833_10001057_pt1 | contig 32201 bp, 16 predicted proteins | sample ETNtaG_37_FD_167968 | JGI IMG/M metagenome (GOLD analysis project Ga0187833, IMG submission 167968) | Marine microbial and viral communities from oxygen minimum zone, Eastern Pacific Ocean - ETNP2014_SV_400_PacBio MetaG (Illumina Assembly) | ecosystem: Environmental > Aquatic > Marine > Hypoxic...
TTATTAGACCAGCAACATTAAAATGTGAATATCAACCTTCAAGCTGCCAAGATCCTCTATCTACAACTGTCCTAAAACTATCAAAGAAAACAAACGCACTTTCATCAGTCCCAGACTCTAATAATGGTCCAAGAATTTGCTGCAGATTATCTTCTGGTGCCACATTGTTCACCACAATGAATGAACAAGCTGATTCAGATCACTATGCTTCTTTAACAAGTTCCCAGAACGCAAAATTAATTGTAACTCCTGATGCCGTTTCAAATGACGTTGAACTCTATCTTAATGCAGGTGATGAGAAAATAACCTGCACCCCTATCAGATCTGACCAAAGTGGTACAGGAACTTCAATTGGAGATCCAACTAACAGTTTGCCAATATCCAATAACTGCCCCTCATCTGGTTTTGATACATGCCTCTACTCAACAAATCACGCAACGGAAGGACTAGCAACTGATTGTGACAGTGTTGATGATTTCCCTATCAAAATGTGTTGCAGAGTGGAAGGTAATCAACAATCAGACGGGTGCACAGAGTTTGAAAGTAAATGCAAAGATTTCAATACCTTACAAGTCTGCGTAGGAGGAGTTTTCCAAGACCAAGCTTGTGGATTTTGTCTAGCAAATCCAAATGGACAAGACAATTGTTTATTCTTACCCCTCATTCCATAAAAAGAATACGAATAGAAACATTTTTATAACAATTTTCCTAAAAATCAATAAGGATGAGAAAACTAATAATTCTTACCATAGCTATACTCCTCTTAGTATCGGCTTGCCAAGTAGACAAAGTAGGAAGAGCAACATCCTCTGTCTTTAATGCAGCAGCACAAGGTGGAGGAATTACCTCAGTACCTTTCTCAAATCACATCCAAATTAGAAATGTTATGAGATCTTCTGCAGTAGATGTAACTCCAGGCCAAACAGTACGTTTAGAATTAGCTGTAGATGCTCTTAATCCTGCAGACATCCCAGCAGGAGCACCAGCACCAACATTCCCTCCAGAAATTCAGCTACCTACATCAACTATAGATAGATCAGATTTGGGACTATCCCCATTATCAATTTCATCACAAACAGTTAATACTAAAATGATGTTTCTCTGGGCAGTCCAATTTCCCTATATCTTAAATAATGATCAATTTGACACTGCACCAGCATCATTAGTGAAAAATGATATTTTAGTAACTACAGGAGACGGATTTAAATTCTCATACATTAATCCGATTGTAAATGTACCAACTACTCCAGCCGATGACAGAAGATTCTTTATCGAAGGAGATTTTACAGTACCTCAAAACGCTACGGAAGGCCCTCTAGAAGTAGGAATTTTTGCCTATCTTTACAAAAATTCAAAACGTCCTGCTATCCCAGTTGTCTTAATCACAGAACTAAATGTACAACCAACTACACCTACCACCACTACTTCTACAGCTACAACCTGTGCAGGACAATCATGTTTAACAGGTTTATATGCTCTAGATAATTCGCATGCAACAACATGCAATCAAGGTACAACAAATTTATGTATTACAGTCAGTCCATCTGCTTGTGCTTTGGATTGTTCCTCAGATTGTTCTGATCCACGAGCTGCCCAAGTAATTAATAAATTCGGAGCTACAAATACACATATAGCAGACGCCTCAGATACAGCATACACAGAACCAGTCTGTTGTTCACTCTCTACACAATGTCCACAAACATTAGACACCTGCTCAATTAAAGACTCCTGCGGATCAGACGAAATTGCACTAGCAAAAACATACGAATCAACGAATTCACATATTGCAAGTAACTCAGCAGGTACTAAATCAATCTGCTGTTCTGTACGTGCACAACCTAAATTAACATTAATTGAAGTAAAAGCAACAGGATCAGGTCATGTAGTCACATATAACAAAAACTTCCCAGGAGATGCTAGACTCTGTCAAGGACCAGATACAAACTGCCCAGCAGTATCAAATACTGCATTAAACCTACAAGATATTTACGCTACTCAGTCCATCTCAGATCTCTCAACAACAAGTGGAGACCTAAAAATCTGTGTAGGGACTTTCTGTTCCGCTCCTCTCAGTACTTCTTAATAAAATTCCACAAATAGAATAATAACACTTTTAAACTCTCATTCTGTTAATACGTTAACATGCCCACAAAACCTACACATATTATCTACACCTATCGTATAGCAGACCTATCCCCTTCTCAAAAAGTACGGTTTGTCTACGCCTTACGAGGTAGACCAAACTCAACAGGACTCATCCACAAACTAAAGGGAGAGTTTCTCGCAGATTCCTGCTTTCTATTACACACTCATCATCAAAAAGAAATGGACACATTCCTAAAATACTGGAAAATAACCAGCAAAAAAAGAAATATCGTGTTAATTAAATAACCAAAATGATAAAAAGAAAAGAGAATGTTAATACATTAACACCCACATATATAGATACCTCAACACAGTATGCAAAAAAAGGTCAACTCACCCTATTCTTAGTTATTGCTCTAACCCTCATACTCTTATCAGGTGTCGTATTATTCCTAGCTTCTTCAGCTACAACTCAATCCACATCTACCCAAAGAGTCACGTTAAACGATCAAGTACTCAATACCATCGAAATTAAAGCATTCATCACCTCCTGCATAGAACAAGCAGCTAATGATGCCTTCTACCGTATTGGCCAGCAAGGAGGCACACTAACAAGATCAGACTTCATCCCAAAATACGAATCACATGGTGCGTTTGATAAAGTAATCATAGACGAAAATGGCCAACCCATCCCCGAAAGAATCCAGTTCCAACCAGGCATCAATGGTATCATCCATGATACAAATACAGAACTCCACACCTTACATTATGCCATAAAATCACCATCATTTACAGGAAGAACAGCCCATCCACCACCACCAAACTATCCCTATAAAGGCTCCCTCACATCTGCCCCAACTGAACGCTTAGATCCATTTGGTCATGCAGATCTGGCATCAGCCCCACCTACAAACATCAATGCATTATGCAATTATGGTGGTGTAAACAATCGGACCATGCTGGGTGCAAATTACTCCTGTGAAGATACTCTCTACGCCCACACGAAAACATCTCAAGATTTCCTCCAATCATATATTAAACAACAATTAGAACTCTGTGTAGACTCTCAATTCTACCGAGACCTTACCAACATTTCACTTACTTTTTCACCAGAAGGAAAAGTTGATGTGCTGTTTGCAGACAATTATTCAATGGTACTTGTCGACTATCCAATTGCATTTACATTCCCCTCTGGAAAAACAACAACAGAAGTTTTTGAGTTTGCAACATTAAAACAAATCCGGTATAAACTCATACATGAATTAGCATTCCAATTAGCAAAAAGGGACATCCAAGATATATTTTTCTCAACAAACAACCAAGAGCACATAGAATCTATAGACCTCTGCGCACAGTTTCAGTCAGGACCTACAATAGAGTCTATCGCAAGAACGAAATATAACATCCCCTGTCTCTATCCGAACATGTCTGTCCATCTAGAAAGAGATGCATGTTCATTCTTCTGCAAAACTAAAAAAGGCCAAGGATCTACAATCTTAACTATCAAAGACAATCTATCACTTGTCGACGATAAACCATTCCAATTCAAATTAGCCATTGAAAATAGACCTCCTGCGTTAGACCACATAGACGAATCAGTCACAAATGACATCCAAATATATCCCTACAGCAAATTCCAAGGATATTATTACCATCTACTAGACAAATACGGAGTTACTCCAGAAAGTGCATATTCAAAAACACTCACATCATTAATACCAGACAACTATAATATAGTAATCATGGTAGGAGATAAAATTGACATCTATCCGAGAGCCATAGACCCAGATGATGACACAATAACATATTCATACTCAGGTTGGAGAACACCAACACCTATCTGTGACCTCACATCAGCATCAGGATCTCTCTGCAACGACCAAGACACATCTCTTACCAGCAATAATCCTTCAGGTTTCATCTACAAAGACACTAAATTCTCTCCTGCTAAAGAAGGAACCATCACCTCAGGAGGAACACAAAATAGCCAAGGATACACCACACATGAAAATGAATGGGAATTATCACCTGAATACATAAATAACCAACAAGACGCATCATACATTACCTCATCATTTGATACAGGTTATCATTATGTGAGAATTAAAGCTACAGACTTCTATGGAAACTACGATTTCCAAGATGTAAAAATCCAAGTACGATGTGACCCTAATGATCCTATAAATGGAGGTTGCTGCAATACAGCAAATGATTTCACCCCTTTCCCAGCAGGAACAAAAGGATCATGCTCATCCTGCCAATCATGTTCGGAATATGGGGTCTGCGTAATAGACGACAACCAAGTAAACGACTGCAGTGCATGTAATATATGCTCCTCCGGATCATGCACAACCGACGATGCAGATACATTAGGTCTATGTACCCTAAAAGACTCCACAGCAACATGCACAAACGGATTATGCACCCTACCAGACGTTACTTCTACATAAAATCCAAAACTTTATAAAGAAAAATCACAAAATTACTCCAAACTACTAAGTTAACGAGATAAACTAAGTTAACTAACTTAGCATAGTGCCTAATTTAAGAAAGAAAACGCCTAAATGACGAGAGTAAATATTGAAATAGAAGACCAACTACATAAAAAAGCTAGACTCAATGCCCTTCTCAAAAATAAAACGTTAATTCAATTCATAACTGAAGCGATAGAAGAAAAACTAAAGAAAGAGGAGAAAAAATGAAGAAACTCCTCTTACTTCTAACCGTAGCATTCCTCCTCACATTAATCCCTCCAGCGCAAGCTGCAGAGAAGGACTTTGGCTGCTGTGCAAATATTGAGTTTCTCGACGCTGTATGTGAAGAGTCCGCAATTACTCAAATAGAATGTTGTCCAGCAACATCACCTCAATACGGTCTCCCTCAACATCCAGCAGATCAAGCAGAATGTCTAGCAGATTTCTTTACCACGGATGCGTGTGAAGAACTTCCTGCATGTGATCTAGGATGCTGTTTCGATCCAGCTGCAGTAAGTCAGTGTGCAATCAATAATATAGAATCACTCTGTCTGGTCAACTCAGGTGCAGAATTCGCTAAATTTACAACAGGAACTCCAAGAGGGGGCAATCTCTGTTACGCAGAAGAATCTGATGGATCCATTACAAAGAAATTCCCTCAATGTCCAGATATTGGCACAGATACTCAATCCTGTGCAGACTTTTCAGGAGATGAAGCAGCATGTACATCCTCCATCTGTTCATTTTGTAAATCAACAGGCGCTTGCCTCCCTGATTGTTCAACCTGTCCACAAAGTGAAGATCAAAACCAAGATGGAGTATGCGAAGGAGCACCAACACAACTAAGATGTGAAGATATCTCAGGAGAAAATACCTGTCTAGCATCAGGATGTTCATTCTGTCAATCCTCTCAACAATGTTTGCAAACATGTACAGCATGTCAAGATAACCAAAGAGATGGCGATAATGATAATATCTGCGATAATATTGTACAAACACAATTCTGCTCAGAATTAACAGATGAGCAATCATGTTCCTCATCCCTTGCAGGATGTTATTTCTGTCCAAACCCATCCCAAGGTTCAACAGTATGTAGACCTCAAGCGCAAGCTTGTCTCCAATGTGATGAAAATCAAGATGCAAATAACGATAGAGTATGTGATAACCAAGGACTTTCCCAATGTAGTGATGGAATCGATAATGACGGAGATGGATCTATAGACACATCAGATCTCTGTTGCCTAAACCCCTCTGACACGACTGAAAATAATGAGTGCTCCTGTCCAGCAGGAAACTCCTGTGACTCATATGGAAATCAACAATGTTTCGATGGAGGAGGAATACCGATTAATAACAATCTTTTCTCAGGAACAACCGGTCAAGTATGTTGCTCAACTGCTTGCTTTATGCCAGCATGTCAAGTAGGACAACCAACAGCATCTTTCGACAGTTCAACAGTAACAACAGGTCGTTCAACAACATACACGGAATCATTTTGTTCATGTGGAAATACAATAGTAGATACCGATTCACCAAATGATGACCAGTTATTCTGTTGCCAACTTCCAAGGTCTGATCCATTCCTCCAAGGTTCACCCTGCTCAGAATTAACCTTCACCGGTAAAGTAGTAAACGCAAATACTCAAGAATCTATCCAAGCAACATTAAGATTCGTCAATAAAGCGTTAGGTTTATCCTTCCCTGCTGAAACGAATACACTAGATATTACAACTGGAGATCCTATCTTCAAGTATAGAAGAGCAGTAAGTACAGGTATAACATACACCCTAGAAGTAGAAGCATCAACTCCAGGATTTGCAAAATTCAAAGAATCAGGAATAGTAGTCCCAAACACTCCAGGAATTACCATAGAAAAGGACATTGAACTCACACCGCTTGACGGTAACTGTAAAACAGAATTCCCAACTCTAACCCTAACATCAATAGATCATCTTCAATGTTCCCCTCAACTCACCGTAAATTGGGATTCATTTGGCTGCCCTATTACAAAATATGTATTATTCCGATCAGAAGGGAGTGGTAAAGGAGATAGATTAGCAGAATTAGGCCCATCAACAACATCATATATAGACACCTCTTCAGAATTCGACAAAACGTTTAGCTACACATTAGAAGCAAACTTAGCTGACACAGCATTGAATGGCGGCTCACCGATATCCTCATCACCTTTATCCACATTTGCAGGAGATGCAGTATGCGAACTACAATGTAACAAAGGAGATTTCTGCTTAAGGGACACCAACGATAAAAAAATTATAGTAGGATCATGCGATACAAACAATAAATTAACTGAAAATAATTGTGAAACTTCTTTAGCTCCTGGCGCAGTATGTATAGATAATGGAGAAAATGATGAAGCTGCATGTATAGGCACAACTGTATGTAAAAATATCGACGTTGCCTTTCCAAACATATTAGGTATGTATTACAAAGAAAATTCCTGTAATGGAGGGGATGGCACATTACTAGACAGAAATTTCTGTTATTATGATATAGAAGATGCAGACGGACATGATACCCAACCAAATCAACCATTTTCACTCAATCCTTTGCCAACAACGGTAGATAGATGTATATCTTGTTCACCCTCAATGACTTGTTTTGACTACAAAAGTGAAGGGGCATGTGAAAAAGACAATTGTGGATTAGGTGGCCCAACGAATTGTCAGTGGGAAGAAAATATTGGTCTGAATTCAGAGCTAGGAAGAGGAATCTGTTTCTCAGCTTCAGATAAAAGTACAGATGATTGTGACGAATGCCAAGGATTGGATCAATGTACAGATAATACTTGTTTAAAACTAGGTGCTTGTTTTGCAAATGAAGAAGCTTCTGCATGTAATGCATGTGCATCACCATCAGCTACAGAATCTGCTCCAACATTGTGTGAAGATTACCAAACAGAGACAGCCTGCCAAGGAGCATCACCATTTATAGTGCCAGGTGATGATCTCTCATCAAAAACATTCATCCCATCTCAAGATAAATGCCAACTCGGTGTCTGCGAATGGACAGGAACTGCTTGTATAAAAGATGGAGATGATGATGGCATCCAAGATTGTGTAGGAACGGGCCTTCTACCCTGCAGACGAGACACAGTAGCTCCTGTAACCAAATTACTACACCCAGCATTTTTCTCAGCGGGATCAGAAAATGTACTTGCATTTGAAATAGAAGATATATCCTACGGCAACGTAGAATCAATAACTCTATTTATGTGCACAACCACTGAAGAATCTTGCACCCCTGATCCAAATCAAGGAATCATAGTCCAAAAAGAAAATAACAAATTTGAATTCTCTACAATACTAACTCCTCCAGAAGGTCAAGAAGGCGACTTTACTATTTCCTACTTTGCTCAAGACATATACCGAAATGTGGAACCAATTAAGACCAAAAAGGCATTAATAGATACCATCTCCCCTATAATAACAATATCCCCTATCGAAGTCACAAATAACCTGGAAGACAGCTCAACATCAGACATAGCATCAACCATTACCTCCTCCGAATTTGTAGTATGCAACATCAACGTTGAAAAAATCACATCCACCATTGAAGACCTTCCAGGATTTCCACTCAATGGAGTAACGATCACTCCAGGAACTCCATTCTCCCTAGACAATCAAGACCTAGAAGAACTCGCCGACGGAGTATACAGAATTGCCTTAACATGTACAGATAATGCACTTAATCCTGTAAGTTTTTCCAGATCAGTAGAAATTGATCAAAACAAACAGATTAACACGATCACACCATTTGACCAAATCGTAACCACTTCACCCACAGTAATCCAAATAACGACGTTAAACGATCAATTCGGAAAAGCACCCTATGATTGTAAGTTTAGACTGGGAACCTCACAAGAGGCATCATTCCAACAAATCATAAATCCGAATGCAGAACCTGGAACTGACTATATATACAGATCAACTATCCCCTTAACAGACGGTTTCCATACAGTAGATACCATATGTAGAGATAATGGAGCAGTTGTAGATACAGCAACAGCAATTTTCTCAGTGGATACAACCCCTCCAGAAGTTACTCCATTAGTTGAAGTCTTAGGTGGATTTACCCCTCTAGACGTAGATGACGTCTACCTGGGAAATACAATCCTCTCTTTCGCATGTGATGACGATACTGGAAATTTCAACAACTTAGGTCCTCTAGGCTGCCTTACAACAGATGTTAAATTCTGTTTTGGAACAGCAACACAAGGATGTTTTATTGATGCCAATAACCAAGAACAGAACTTTGCACCAGGAGATGTCACAAAGCTCCCTCGGTTAGAGGAATCAGGATTTATGTGCTTTGCGGGATCAGACGGAACTAACAATAATTATGAAAATCCTGAATGTATTTTCGTGAATGTAGATAATAATATTCCTCAGCTTATAGATCTCTCAATCGATGGGGTTCCTCATAACATTGATACAGTAAATCCCTTTGTAACGACCCAAAATAGTATACGAGTCTCAGGAACCTGGATTGAGCCCTCTGGAAGAGTAAAGGTTAAACTAGACAATCGAGAGGGAATTTTTGTAGATACAGCAGGAAGGGGCATCTGGACTTTTGCACCAGTAATACTACAGTCAAACAGTATACAATCATTTTCATTAACCGCAACTGACCTCTCTGCTATAAACGGAAAAAATAGTATTTCTCCTCCACTTTCATTTCAAATAGCAAATGATCAATTAGGTCCAATTATTGCAGATCCTCAAGTCGTTAACCAAGATGAAGAAAGAATAGAAGTGTTATCTCAAGCTAACATAGATACTGCAGGAAGTGGTGAATACAAAGAATCAATCCGACTCGTTGCAACCATTTCAGATCCTAAGTTTACAAATACCATCATCCCTACATCTACAACAGTTCGTATCGAAAACATCGATACGGCTCTATCCACAACAGGATGTGCAGTTACAAGAGAAATACCTCTCAAAAAAATAACAGGAAATGTATTTTCAGCACAAGTAGCAGATTGTCTTGAAGTAGGCAACTATCGAGCGAGATTCGCTGCAAAAGATGGCCTTCAAAATCCAAGTACTAAAGAAGCATTCTTTACCATCTCAGATACCATCCCTGCAGAAATTAATATCTCTGTACATGATGGTATTGACGCAGTCACCCTCATCCATCCAGGAGGAGGTGTCAAGCAATACACCGTTAAAATAAATACATCTGAACCTATGAGCAGTATACAAGCATTCGCTCTTACCTTCCTAGATGTAACAGGAATAACGAGAACAGTTCCTCTACAAACGACTCAAACAGATTCCAACAAACAAAGATTCACAGCCACATTAACTATTCCGGGCACAGGATTCTTTACCAACTTAGACAAAGCTACTGCAACGTTTACCATAAGTTCCAAAGATCAAAATAATGTAGATTCAAATGTAATCGCAAATGGTCGAGCAATAGTAATTGACACAATTGGACCAAAAATTCCACCAACATTCTTTACATTAACAGACCAACTCCAATTCACAAATATCCCCTCCTTTTTTGTCTCAGGAGTTGACTTTGAACAAAAACCAGATGTAGGTATCCAATTAAGGCAAGCTCTAGGAACATCGATTGATGAATTTATCTCAGCAAAAGTAATCCCTCTACGAACCACGACCCCCCCATCATACTTTAAACCCTTTATGGACGACGATGGCCAAAATCTACGAGGAGAAGAAATATTACTCTCCCTAAAAACGGATATCTTCACCATCCGAGATCCTTTCAACACGTTTGACAGACCATCTTCATCAATCTCTCCAGATAGATTTATGACCTTTACACAACCAAGAAGATTCTCTGGAAAAAATTATGAGATTGTCGGAGTACAAGTATTATCAAACGCTATTAAGCGAGTCACCATATCCCCTCCATTTGAAGATGATCCTACTCTACAAGGCCTTCCTATTTTTGTAATGAATACCGCAGAACCTCCAGGTTTCTTTGGCACAACCGTAACTTTAGAGGATGGAGTAAATGCTTTCTTTGCAGCTTCTGAAGATGAACTTGGAAACCTAGGAAGATTTTCAGATCCACACATCATTGTTCTAGAACAAAATCCACCATTTTTCTTTAATGAAATCCCAAGAGATAAATCCATTATCTCAGAGAACAATTCAATCATAGTAGTAGAAGTACAAAACAAGTCTCCAATTGTCTCTACATTTATGGATATTGATGGCGTAGTAGTTATTCCTAACCAACAACCTACTCAATCGGGAGTTCTGTTAATACACAACATCAACGTCCAAGAAGGTTTACCAGAAGGGGTATACAATATCAAGGTAAACGCCACCGATGAAGCAAACAATTTTAATGAATTTGATTGGTCTTTTACTATAGATGTAGACGTACCTTCCACACCAACGATCTCTCCAAAAGGATTTATCAGATCTCCTAATCCAGAATTACTCATTGAATTCACTACAGGAGAAATTATCAACCTAACATCAGTCACTCTAACAGGAACTAACCTTGCATTAGATCTCCTTCCATTCACCTCATCATTAGCACCACATGTCTTTACAGCCTCCACCCCTTCTACTCTACCGGATGGTTCATACACAGTTGCAATAACAGCAGCTAAAATCATCTCAAATGTAGGAGGAGTCATCTCACAATCATTAGAAGGAGTTTTCCCTGAACACACATTCGTAATAGATGCAACCCCTCCAAAAATTAACCTCTCATCCTCTCCAGCAATCTCCCAAGATACAATTATCTTAGAAGTAAATATTTCAGAAGACAACCTCGTTTCAGCAGAAGTAACTGGAATTGATATTACGAACACTACACCTATACCATTCACATTAACACCAGAGAGACGTTCAGGAACATTGGTAGCATCAATTCCACTAGGAATTCTTGCATCAAGTGAAGGAGAAAGACAGATTGAAGTAAAAGCCATAGATCAAGCCAAAAACTCAATCACGCAAACAACATCAGTATTCGTTGATTTAACCCCTCCAAGTGCTCAAATAATAATCCAAGCACCTCCACTTATTGCAGATAAATTCACAAATGAAGATATCTTCCAGTTATCCTGCTCCTGTACAGACCAAGATGCCGGTTGCACACAAAATCAAAGAATATTATCTTCAGTAAACAGCCAAGGATTCTTGGAAATCAACTCACAACCGATTAACTTAGCTTCGCAAATAGGAAATAAAAATACAAATATTACCTTCCGATGTGAAGTACAAGATCAAGCGGGAAACCTAGGAATCACCGATAAAAATATAACTGTCATCAAAGAAGGACCTCAAATCGAAATCATCCAGCCAGAGTTTGGTGGAACAAGCACACAATTAACGACCATCCAAATCCAAACGAGTCAACCTTCCGTCTGTACACTCCACCAATTCAGAGAAGGAAATTCAATTGGCTCATTCAGTCCTCAAAATGCAGCAAAAACATTACATCAAGTAATCTACAATCTAGGAGATGCGTTTGATAATACGGTAAAAACAGTAGAATACTTTGTAAAATGTACCAATGATTATGATCAAGAGAAAGTAACAAGAAATGACCTTTTAATAGACTCTCGTCCACTGATTATAGAAGCATCATCACTTGGAAAAGGAACAATCGTAACAGACACCACTACAAACACAATTAATATACAAACAAATCTAGATTCCATCTGTAGATTTTCAACATTACAAGAGCCTTCCCCACCAACCATCCCATTCTCAAGCTTAGAGTTTTCATCAGGAGAAACATTCTCAAGGGTGCATTCCATAGACCATGACTTTGGATTCAATGGAGTCTTCCACATATACATAGATTGTGTAGATAAAACATCAAAAACGGCCTCATCCGGTCAAGGGTTTGTCTTACAAAACCAAATTGATGTAGACTTTCCAATAGAAATTGCAGATGCAGGTATTATCACACAAAACAACAAGATTACCTTGAAACAAAGCAATGTGTTCACCACTGCAGATACACTTCCAACATTGTTCGCAAAAACAAACAAAAAATCCTTTATCAACGGTGTAGAATCTTGCCAGTTTTCACTTTCAGCATTAAACAGACAATCCTCCACCACCGTCCAACAATCTTTGGAAGGAAATAGACTCTTTAATATCTATAAATTACCACTTTCCACCCCACTATCTGAAGGAATAGACACTATTGACGTAGAATGTCGTTCTGGAATAAATAAAGCAACTTTTACCGTCTCTGTAAATGTAGATACAACACCCCCTCCAACTCCAACCCTCAATACCTTACCTGCAACAGCAAACTCCCAACTATCCGTTACAGGCTTTGCAGACGCTGAGTTCGTAAGAATATTAGTAAACCAAAATCCAGCTGCAATCACTAAAGTAGATGCAGGAACATTCTCAACAACCCTATCATTAGAGCCATACACACATAACCAACAAATTACAATAACTGCAGATGCATTCGATATCTTAGAAAATGGTCCCTCAACAGCAACATCTACACAAACTATTACAGTTGACAAAGAATCAGATACTCCAACAGCAATAAACGTACAAGTGGATGAAGAAGACGTAATAATTACAGGACAATCAGAACCACAATCCATAGTCAGAATATACATAGCTCAGCCAGGACTCCCTCCAGTACTGCTCACCACAGCAAACACTCAATCCAATGGTAAATTCAACCAAGAACTAGAAGGAATGCCTGAGGGACACTATACCTTATTCGTCACAACTGTTGATTTCCTTGCCAATCTAGAATCTCTCCCATCAATCTCAAAGTCATTTACAATAGATCTTTCACCTCCAAGAATAATCGCAATCACTCCAAACGTAAATGAGCAATTTTCACAAGGCTCCATCCCGATCCATATAATTCTAGAGGATGATTCAGATATTGATGTATCATCCATAGAAATTAGAGTAGACGGATCACTCCAATCAACTCAAACAGGAAAAACACCAACAATTTCAGGTATCCGAACAAATACAGTAGCATTACTTACGGAAACAGACGGTGTGCATACCTTATCAGTCTCAGCGGTAGATTCGCTAGGTCAAGAAATCACCACTTCAAGGACATTCACAATAGAATCTGACGCTCCAACCCTGATCTCAACCTCATTAAACAGCATCCCTCTAGAGACATTCACAGTAGTCAACGATTCAACCCAAAAGTTAGATCTATTATTCAATGAAAGAATAGATGCAATCAATAGTGAACTTGATACCATCCAAATCCCTTCATCAAGTATAACAACAGAAGATAACAGAATATTTTCAATCCAACTCCCCCCATTAGCTGATCAAGTTTCCCACACAATTACAATTGAAGCAACCACATCGTTAGGAACAACGAGAAGAACGTTCATATTCGGAGTAGATACTCTTTCACCCATATTCGACACAACATCCATAACTCCTAAATCTCAGTATACTGAAATACGAGGAATTGCCTCTGACGCATTCCCTGCATCTATCTCAGTTGACAAGTTCTTATCACATACACAAGTTGATAAAGGAAGATTCACGGCAACAACTACTTCATTAAATCCAACTCTTACCATGCAAGATCAGGCTGGACATAGTGAACAATTTACCCTTGAACTTCCTGAACCCTCTGAGGACATCGAATTAACCGTCAACACAGTCCCAACGGCTTCATCACTCCCGATTACAATTACAGGAACAACATCTCCAAGAACTGAAGTCACCATTACAATCAATAACCAAGTAAACTCTGTCACTTCAGACGTAAGAGGAGAATTCACCCTAAATGCAGGACCTGCGCAAGGAATGCAAAGCAATCAAAACAACTTAATCACTGTTTCCGCAGGAGAAGTTACTAAAAGATTCACCACATTAGTGGACTCATCAGCACCAAGAGTTATCCTTACATCCCCTGAAGAAGGAGATACCGTCTCCACATCAGAAATAGAAATTGGCTTTGAAGATCTATCTGATCTCAATCCAGGAGCTTCTTCTGTAAAAGTAAATGGACTCCCTGTTCAATTTACAACAGATAAAGGGGCACAAACCATAAAGGCACTTATTGATACAACACCAAGATCCATTTCCGTAGAAACACTACTTACCGATATCCATGGATTATCTTCTACCCATTCATTCAGTTTTACTCAAGCAGACGTACCAGAAATCAACTTATTAGAAGATCTATCTGCATATGTATTCACCAAACAGCCATTCATTACTGCTTCTATTCCAGAAGGGGAACAAGTATCAGCCACATTAACTTCAGGAACAGGCCCAATCCCTCTTATCACCATCATACCCCCAACAGGAGACACCTTTGTATTCTACCCAGAGATTGCCCTAGATCATGCCACGACATACACGCTCCAAATTTCAGCAACAAAAGAGACAATCAAAAAGGCAACAAGAACAAAAACGTTCACAACAGATCTTATCCCTCCATCACTCCAAACTACACAGATTCAAAGTCCTACCAATACAAACACTATCGATGTATTAGGAACATTCGTCGAAGACAATCCAAAATCAGTAACCTTCGCACTCAGAACATCTTCAGGAGCAATCAGCTCTCAAGGTACGCTTCCAATTATTGATAATACCTATCTTTTACAAACACCATTATCAGGCGGAGACCAAACATTTACACTAACAGTAAGTATAACAGACAAATCAGGCCAAGTAACAACAGAAACAATCCCTATTGTCAGAAATACAAACTCCCCATCAATAGAAATTAAACAACCTCAAGCTCAAGCCATCCTCTCCCAAAGAATTTCAAATGTAATTGTTGAATCAGATACAGATACAAAAGGAAGCATCCTAATAGACAATGTCCCTACAGCTGCTCAAGACCTTTTGGGCACCATAGAATCAACAATTCCGATCTCATTTATTCAAGAAGGTCAAACCACTCTAGAAGCCTCCGCAACAGATACTGCAACCAATACAAAAACCGTATCAAACATCGTCACATTAGACACCACACCTCCATCAGTATCATTAGTAACACCTCAATTATTAACAAATAGCCTGACTCCTACTATTTCATTCACCTTAACAGATTCATCCGGTGTTGCCAATGTAACTTTAATTATAGACGATACATTCCTGGTAACTCGACTACTCAACGGTCAAAAATCAATTGATGTCAGTCAAGTACTCACCACCCCACTATCAGATAATACTCTCCACACCATCACATTAGTGATCCAAGACCTTCCAGGGAATACGCATGCGACTCATCACACGTTCTTTGTTGATACCTCTACTCCAACTTTCCTATCATCAGCCCCGATCCATCTAGAACAAATACCAACAGCCTTACCTACTATCACATTTGAATATGCAGAAGAAGTGACCATCACAAAAGCTGAGTTAAACAGAAATCCAATCATTTTCACAACAACAAACAATAGAATATTCTCCCACACGACAACTCTACTCGATAAAGTCCAAGAAGGAACAAATGCCCTAGACCTCATTGTTGAAAGAACAACAGGTTCATCTCCAGACGTCCGAACCCTAAACTTCATAGTAGACACAACCAATCCAAAAGTAGAAATTATTGGTCTTGATGAAACTGCAACCGACACCACAAACACTGAACTTGTCACACTACTCGTTTCATTCTCAGATGAACATATGGCCAGATTATTAGTAACAGGTGGCAAAGATCCAGTAAGTGTCCCGATTCCAGATGGAAATGGCATAGAATCAAATAATGGATTGAGAATCCCAATTAACCTAACAGAAGGTCAAAATACTATTCTTGTTACAGCCTTTGATGGTGCAAGAAATACAAACGTTTCAACACAAGTATTCACACGAGACACAGTAGGGGCTGATATAACCTCTGCTTCAGTAACTCCTGCACTTCAAGAACTACTCCAATTCAGAACGAATAGTAAGGTAGTGAATATTTCAGGAACCTATTCAGAAAACCCAATTCAGAAAATTACTCTTGGAAGCACAGACGCAACTATTAACGACATCATAAGAACATTCACACTCTCAAATATAAACATAAACGAACAACGAGGACAAGAAGTAACCAACAATCTACTGTTAGAAATTCTAGATAATGCAGGAAATCTCAATAATTTCTCAGTCATAGTAATCAGTGATACCAAAGGACCAACAATAGAGATGACATCCCAATTAACAAACGCATCCATCCAAAGAAGACCAACCTTCACATTGAGAACGGATGAAGCTGCCACAGAGTGCACATTAAGTTACATCCCAGGACAAACGCCATCAACAGAAAGAATGTCCTCAACTTCACAAACAGAGTTTTCACACACTCCAGACTTCCAGCTAAACTTAGGATCCAACCCAATCACTATTGAATGTAAAGATGCATTAGGAAATATAGGAGAACAAAAACTCATCAATATGTTCATTGAAAGAGCAGCTCCAGATGATATCCCAATTATCACAGACATAAGACCGGTGGATGGAATATTCTTAGAGGAAGATCACTTCTTAGTCTTTAAGGTGGATCAACAAGACATCGCAACAATCACCTTAGACATCAAAGCATCCGATAATTCTGGTGGAGTGAGATGTAGATTTGGAGATTCACCATTAACTCTAAACCAAAAAACATTAGGGTTTGATGACTTAAACTTCAGCCAAAAACTCTTAACAGAATCATTTACATCAGGCGTAGGAATAATCAGCAAGAGTGTCCAGTGTGAAGACAAAGCTGGAAAGTTATCAGAAATAAAGGATATTAAACTTACTATAAATCCAAACTTCCCAGTAGTTATCCAACAAATTGCACCAAATACGTTCTTCAGAAATAATTCAGATAATGACTTTGCTGAACTATTAGAAGTAACCACCTACTCACTCGACACAGAATGTAAAGCAGATTTCATTGGAGGGGGCGTACAGCAACAAGTAATGTCCTCAACCCAAGAACTAGGAGAATTCAGACATAGAATTTCTACAATTGATACCGATTCAGGTCTCTTAATAGATGGAACAAACTACAAATTCGAAATAAGTTGTGAGGACAAAGGGCAAAATCTGCAAAAAGGAACCATCACAATCGAATTCAAAGCAGATTACATCACTCCTCAACCTACATTAGACATTCCAAGTAACAGAACAGTCATTAACTCATCCATCTTAATGGCTGGATCTGCTGAGGAAAATACATCCATACAAATATTCGTAAATGGATTTCAATCAAATGCAACCACATCAAACGGTTCCTATGCAATAGAAAATGTCCCTCTCAGTAGAGGACCAAATGCAGTAGAAATTAGAGCAACAGACCTAGCAGGAAATGTAAACAGCTCATCTCATGATATTTTCTTCTCTTCAGATGGGCCATTTGCTGAAATTAACAATCCAAGAAAGAATAGTATACTAGGAGAAATTAGGACGGCACAAGGAATACTGACATCAGATGTAGGAATTGACTTCATCGCCTCTTCCCTCCATATCACTGGACCAAATGGAGTAATTCCCTCAACAACAACCTCAGATGCTGCAAGAGGACTAATCACACTCACATTATTCACTCCACTAAGAGTTGATGGAAATTACACAATCCATCTGAATGGTGTAGATACCCAAGGAAGATCAACACCAGTAGCAAATAAATTTACTATTGACACTACCACGCCAGTAATCATTGTAACTTCCCCAACTCCTTTTGCAAATGCAGTGGTTGACGCATCTCCAATAACTATTGAAGGAATAATTACAACAAAAGCAGTACTCCAAGACACCATATCAATTAATGACCAAACCACAAGTGTCAAGCTAGAAACATCCGGAAATCCAAACATCTATTCATTTTCATTCGATTTCCTAAATTTATTTGAAGGTGATAATCTCATAAACATTACAGCAATTAATGACCTTGGAAAAGAAGGAAAAGCAGAAGGGAATATCATCTTAGACTCTATTGGCCCAGTTGCAACAATTACTGCACGATCTATCGATGCCTCCCCACTATCAGAATTGCTACAAGATGTCGTACTAGATATAACAGGAGGAGATCTATCCGTTGTAGAAGACTCTAGACCATTATTGAGACTTCAATTTAACGAACCTGTTGAACCTACCTCATTAAAACCAATCCTAATCGATGAAACAACAAATGAACCTATCCAAGTAACCTTATTTAATGCATCTCTAGACAATAAAGAATTTAATTATCGTCCATTTGCAAAACTTAAAGAGTCCACATATACATTTTCAATAAACGCAACAGATCTTATTGGCAATAAATTTAACGAACAAGAATTCCGATTTGCAGTATTCTTCTCAGATCTCCAATTCGTCTTAACAGAGCCATCTTACGGTTTCTCATCCGTAAACAAATTGAACGTAACCATGGTCACTTCCAGATCCTCCGAGTGTTCATTCTCAACTAAGAATGTCCAATTGGCAAATATGAAAAAATTCAATACAACAGGAAGATCCACACATACTATAAGAGATCTCTTCGTCCAAACAACAGCCACACTATTTGTCAAATGTATTGACGCAGAAACAGACAAAGTTGAAGGGGCTTCTTTCCCACTCACCGTTGATCTCTCTACTCCAAGAATTTCCAACTTGAAAGCTACACCAAATCCAGTCGTAGAACCTCCTGAGAGAACAACCTTATCACTCACCACAGACGACAAAACAATTTGTAAGTTTGATGAAGAATTTGCAGAGTTTGATGAGATGAGACATATCTTTAATGGTGTAAATGCTATAAACCTGCAACAGTTTGAAGACGATTTCACCATAAACGCTACCGAAATTACCTCTGGAAGTCTAGAAGATCTCTTAATAGTAGAATCTTCCTTCAAGAATGATCATGAAGTAGCAACTCCATTCGTGGACTTAGCTACAAAACTACACACATTCAATATTAGATGTAGAAACAAAGCAGAACTCATCTCAAAGTTGAATACATCTGTTCCGGTAAACTTCGATCTTGAGATTCCACTCCAAATCACAAGGATTAACACCCCTCCTGTAATTACAACACCCCCTCCTGTACTTAATGTAACCACAAATAAAGGGGCTGAGTGTTTCTACACAAATGCATCCCTACCATTCTCAGGAATGTTGAGAGATGGATTGCATCATACTGCAACGCTACCAGATACAGACTCAGGGGCACACACATTCTCAATATCCTGTGCTTTTTCAGGAGAGGAGACTTCAAGATCATTAACCTTTATTATAGATTCAACAGCTCCAAGAATTACTCGGCTATCTGATAAAATACCAAACGCCTCATCATCCAACTCAGAAGTATCCCCATTCACCGAAAAAGTATTTGTAGATGTCGAGGCAAAGGATGATGAATCAGCTGTGAATGAATTCGAAATCGTAGTCAAAGAGAAATTTGGGTCAGTAGTGGTCCTAAACACAACAAGATCAGCTGAACAATCTTCAAATGGATCTTTCTTTGGAGAATTCAGAGGATTTGTCACAGGAGTAGATCTTAATGAGTCAAAAGACTATAGACTCTCCGTGAGAGCAAAAAATACAGCTGACTTATCCTCTCAACCAAAGGATACAGACGGATTTTCAATAAACCTACTAACCAACTCAGTTTCATGCAATAATAATATTAGGGACGGAGATGAGACCGACACAGATTGCGGAGGATCGTGCAGATTATGCTCAACAGGAAGAACCTGTGATGATGCAGATGATTGTTCATCCCACTCTTGTGTTGCAAATATCTGTAGGGCTTCATCATGTGATGACAGAATTGAAAATGGCCAAGAAACAGATGTAGATTGTGGTGGAAACTGTAATAAATGTGATCTAGGAGAAGATTGTCATGCAAATGCAGACTGTAAATCAACTGAATGTTCAAATTCAGCAGGAATCTGTGTAGAGACAGGCACCTGTTTCAATAGAAAGTTTGACCCAGGAACAGAGACAGACATCGATTGTGGAAAATCATGTGCACTGAAATGTGATGTAAACCTAAAATGTAACGCAGAAGATGATTGTAAAACACGATTCTCCTGCATTCAAGGACTGTGTTCAGCAGAAGAGGACCTAGATAGAGATGGAGATGACGTCCTAAATAATGTGGATAACTGTCCGGATGATGCTAACAATGACCAACAAGACACAGATGGAGATAAAGAAGGAGATGCATGTGACCTTGATGACGATAATGACAGTATGAATGATGATTTCGAGATAAGACACAATCTAGACCCTCTAGATTCATCAGACGCTTCTCAAGACCTTGATGAAGATGGTCTTACCAACCTCAATGAGTTTAGAGAAGATACCAATCCAAGATTACCCGATACAGATGATGATGGATACGATGACAAAGTAGAAATCGATGAAGGAACAGACCCTACTGATCCAGATTCCCATCCGAGTTCATTCTTCACCATTATAATGGTAATCCTTATACTGTTAATACTAGGCGGAGGAGGATATGCTGCTTACTATTATTACAATAAAAATAAAGGATCAGGACCTAAACCTCTCCCTCCAAAGAAACCGATGAAGAAGATGGCTCCAATAGCCAAACCCGCTCCAAAATCACCTACACGTGGCACCCAGATGCTGGATACGTTAGCACAACAAATGCGTGCAAGAAGGGCTCAATATATGAAAGAAAGGTCTAAAGCACCTTCCAATTTCTTTGGCCTCCCTCCAAAATCATCCACTCCTGATGACGGTAAAGGTTGGATTCCAATTAAGGCACCAAAAACACATAAATTATCTGATGTCTTTTCGAGATTAGATGGATTAACACGATGGGAATCTGCAGATAAGGTATCTCCAAAGATAAAGAAGCACATAGGATCAGATCACCCTACTGTAATCGATGAACTTAGAAAGATTGGTAGATCGTCTACCCTATCAGCATCTAAATTATCATCATCCCTAGAAAGTATGGCGCCTCATACCAAAAAGACAACACATACTGATATTATCCACCATGCGGTCCAATCAAAAAAGATTTCAAAAGCAAATGCTAAAAAATCTTTAGACAGACTCGTTAAGAATAAAATTATCTCAAAGCAAACAGCAGCGAGAGCACGAAAAAAATGGTAAAAAAATACAAAAAAGGACAAATCATGGGACAGATATTCATCTATGTCATGGCAGCAATCATATTCTCTCTCGTCCTCCTCTATGGATACCGAGCAATTGGAGATTTCATTAACCGAGCAGATCAAGTAGCAGAAATTGAATTACGAACAGACCTAAAGACATCCATAAAGTCTACCGCTTCATCTCAAGATGTGAAACAAAAAGTTATTACCGTCCCTTCAAAATTCAAAGAAATATGTTTTATAGACTTAGATGTCCAAGACCATGCAGGTTTAACTCCTGCGCAGACAGCAATCTGCGACGACACATCTGATGACTACAATGCCTTAATTTGTAATTTTTGGACCACAGGAACACAGAATAATGTATTTCTCATCCCAGGAGCTGAAGTGACCATAGATGTAGGTAATATTGACCTAGGATCTGATGGATTCCTCTGCATACCGACATCAGACGGCAAAGCAAAATTAAGACTAGAAGGGGCAGGAGACAGAACACGAATAAGTGAGTGGCCATCTTAGGATGAAAAAAGCTCAAATTTCTATGCAATTTAATTGGATTTTTGTCTTAATAGCAGGCGCTCTTATTTTAGTCTTTTTTGCTAATGTAATTAACACTCAAACCAAGTTTTCAAGAAGCAAAATTGCAGCCACAGTATTGAATGATATCGATGCCATCTCAACAGGTGCTGAAGTCTCACGAGGAACCATCCAAGTCATAAATGTTCCAAATCTCAACCTAGGATTTAGATGCACAGAAACATGCTCTTGCACCTATTCACTTTCAGATACCCAAGTGCCCTATGGTGATAAAGTCATGTTTGCCCCTGATTTGGTAAAAGGCATTAGAATGCTAGCATGGACGAATGACTGGAGCATGCCGTACAGAGTATCCAATATGGTTTTAATTACCTCTCCTGAAGTGCGATACATTATTTTGGAAGATGCTAACAATGAAGATTTGGTCTCAGACATTTTTGCTGAACTCCCTCCAAGATTGATGAAAATTGACGATTCAGAAGAATTAGTGTTCAACAAAGAGTTAGTTGCTAAAAATGATCTACCTAATATACAAGATTTGAATAATTACAAAGTAAAAATAATCGGATTTGATGGATTCGATCTGAGCAGGGAAATTCCAAAAAATCTTCAATCAATGGGTGACGCATTTGTAACAGCTATTAAAATATCTCCCAATGATAGATTAATTTCATTCTATCAAAAAGAGGGCAACTCCTGGAGTACAGATCCTACAACGCTACCGTTTCTTGAAAAATCATTATTATATGCTGCTATTTTTGCAGAGAATCCTGAAATGTATCGATGCGGGACAGAAAGAATCCTCCATAAGATGCAGTTTGTAACGGATGTTTACAAAGAAAGAACAGAGGGATTATTAGCTTCATTTCTAAGTTGTCAAACGCCCTATGATGAATCACTCCAAATTTTAGATGATATGGACCAGACCGTTACAGATATACTCTCTGACGGTCTCAAAGAGGGAGATAAACAAGATTTCATAGATTTGAACAATGCAGCCTATGGAGGTGCAGGATTAAATAGAAAAAATGAAGCCCTTCAAACAGTCTCAAGTTGTGAGGGCATGTACTAATGAATAAGGCTCAAATTAAAATGACAGAGACGATCGCCGTATTGATCATTTTCTTTTTCTTGTTAGTTTTTGGTTTCAGTTTTTATACAAAAATACAAAAAACTTCCATATCAAGAGATGCAGAAAGAAATGCAGACCTCAAAGCCATTGCTCTTGCTCAAAAGGCAGCATTTCTTCCCGAATTACAATGTACTTTTCGAAATATCCAAACAGATAATTGTTTTGATGAATTAAAAGTAAATGCTTTTATCAGAGCAATGACCAGTTCATCGACAAAAGAATTCTATCTAGATACGTTTGGCTTTTCCGAGGTTACTCTAGAACAATTAGACATAGATAGCTCAGGGTCAGATCTATTTCCACTATACTCAAATCCCAAACTAGATTCATTATTTATATCAACCATAACCGTCCCCGTTACTATCTATAATCCCATCGAAGACAGATATAAGTTTGCACAATTACTGGTGAAATCATATGGCTAGAAAAAGAGGACAGTTTGAAATCATGGGATTGGCTATTGTAGTGATACTGATGATTCTAGGAATGCTGTTCGTGGTTCGATTCGTATTGCTAAAACCACAATCTACTATAAAACAATCATATGCTGATACCGTTCTCGCTGCAAACCTAAAGAACTCAGTTTTGTTATTCACCACACAATGCGGAGATATACGAATTCAAGACCTATTGAAGGATTGCGTCCAAACGCCTTTAGGACAATCTCCTGAGATCAATAATTGTCCCCCTGGACTCACCAACTCCTGTGACTATGCCCAAGAAAAGATCCAAGAAATATTTGACGCCACATTGGTACAATCCAACAGAAATTTCAGATTTGAAGCCTGTATCATAAAAAATAAGGCATGTGATCCAGGAAGAGGAATAATACAGATGGCTTCTGATCCTGATTATGACAAAGCATGTGCCGGCCAAGAGATAGAATCTAAATTCTCCCCTGTCCAAACCCGTGCAGGCATAATGAAAGTAACACTACAAGTATGCAGAGATGTTATATAGTAAATAACGTAAATCCTTATATAAAAAATAGAGCACTCCATACTATATGTTGGTTAATAAAGTTACTAAATTTCTAAAGAAATATCTGCCTCAAGCACTCATGATGGGAGGAATGGCATGGGGTGCCCTTAACTGGCATTGGCATTCTCAAATACTAGAAAATTATAGTGCAAAACGGTTTTTACTTACCCCACAAATCGAAAATATCTCTCCCGATTGGAAAAAGCTAGCATTCCAACATCTGTCCAAAAAAGGATTAGAATTTGATATCTACAACTTTGAAAAAGACACACTTACACCATTTCCTGACCCAAATGTTCTTAGAATTCATCAATGGCTAGAATCTGGTGAAATTCTGTATATGAGAAGAAATAAGGATTTGGCTCTCGCTAATTTAGATGGCCAAACTCGATTCCTTACAAATAAACACAAAACTCGACATTACATTTCAGAAAGCCAGGATAAAATTATTTTTGAAAAAATAACAGATGCAAATCAAAAAATTTGGATTCAAGACGTAAAGACACTAGAGGAGATAATAATCCATGATGGAAAGAAACTCACATTCACTCCAAGTCATATTTCACCAGATGCTCTACACATGGTTCTCCAAACATCTAATGGCAACACAGAAACTACTGAGTTATGTGACCTACAATCAGGAGAAAGAACCACTATAGAAATAGCAGATCATGATTATAAACGAATTTTTTCTTGGTCAAAGGATGGCACAAGAGTATGCTATAATGAAAGATTTAATTTTTATGTAGCAGAAACTAATGGAATTACGAAAAAGTATGACAAATTAGCGTATACAAAAACTGATGAGAATATCTATGCCCTAATCGGTCCACTCGGTGAGAAAGCTATGCTGATTACCAATAATTACGGAAGACTGGGTAGGGGATCCATCATGGAAATAGATTTGGCTAACTCTGAAGCTACTTTTGTAGGTTCTGTTTTTGGAGACATAACTAACCTAACATTTTCCCCAGACCACACGCAATATTGTTTGCAAGTGGAAGTTAAGAAATTAAGAAAATCAAATTTTAATTCTTCCCTAAATCAACAACATCTATATCTTGGTCAAGTAGGTAGAAAAGGTTTAGAACACATTACCTCTGAATTGGACCCAGGTTTTTCATTTTTGGGAAAATGGAAAAATAGTGAGATTTTATTTTCCTCAATTTACGGTCAATTACGACCTTCCGGTGTGGATCTGTTCACTTATAATACAACAGAAAAAAAAATTGATAGACAGACAAGTCTTGGTTTGGAGGTTTCCAACTACACATTCCATATGTTCTTAGGAGGAATGGCTTTCCTAGCAGGCCTTAATCTACTTCTAGTAAAGGATATAGGAAATACAAAAAAATGCACAGGTAGATTTTCATCTAATCCTCACGAGGACAACAAGTATCATATTTCAGACGTATTGGCTAACCATCCTTACCTTCCCGCAATCGCTTCTTATATGGTACCTGCATCCTACTTTATTAAAAATATGTATACTCAAAATAATGATTTTTTTGCAAATTTTTACAAACTGGCAGGGGTAACAGGCCTATTAGGGTCTGTCACAATTCCATTATTAATTCACAGCTTATGTGAATTTGCTACCCACTACAAGTCTCCAAAAATAGAAAATATGCTTAAATCTGAATATATCGACTATAAAATGAGTAAGAGTAGTGAGGAGAATCAACTAGAAGATAATTTAACAAAACAAATCGAAGCCATGAACTACAAAGGACCTATCTATGATCGACTGCAAGCAAGAAGATGCTTTGAAAGAGGAGAAACACAACAGGCCATGATGCACCTGCGAAATGGGCTAAGAAAATTTGCTGAAATTGAATACACTCAAGGAACAGTGTTCAATTCACATATATTGCAACTAGGATGTGCTCTACCTTCTACATTAAATATTCTGAGAAAGCAGGTAGTAGATGCAGCAGATATTCAAAAAATTGTATTACAAGGATACGACCTTGCAGGTATGGGATATTTCAAACTTTCTCAAAAGGTTTTCGAGAAATTAGGGGAATTAGGGGAAAGTTCTACTGATTGTACACATGAAGCTGCAAGAATTCTTTTCTCCGAAGCCCTTATCCATCAAAATCTCCCTGAAAGATCATTCCAAGTAAAAGAAGAAGCTCTTAAATCCTTATTAAAAAAAAGTGACGGCAGTACAAATTGGGATCCTCTTGTAGATTCTCGACATGAGGCACTTGAATTTTCATCAGAGGGAATTATCCAAAGTACGTATGTCATTAAAAGATCAAAGGATCATCTGGCCATCGCAACAGATTATGAAAATAATCAAAAACTGCGTACAAGATTTCCAGAAAATGTCCCTCAAGTAATAGGATTTTCTTTAGCTAGTGACGATTATAGTTATCTCTTCCTGGAGAGGGCCGAGAGAGGATCCCTTCTGGATTATATTAGGGAAGAAAAAAGAGTAGATGCTTACCATGCAATAAAGGAATGTGTAAAGTTAATGGCAAACCTACATGAATTTGGTTCTTCTAATTTGAAGTTACATCAAACAGAGAAAATAGATGATTATTATACGGGCAGAATTGAAGATTTATTTTTCAGACAAGTGGAAAAATATGATGAAAGAACGATTCCAGATGAAGTTCACAAAACAATTTTAGAAAATTTTTGGGTAATAGATGAGAGACTCAGGGCAGCAAAACAAGGATTCTATATTGATGGAAATGTAAGAAATTGGGTGCTAAAACATGATCAGACAATGCAGGCAATAGACTTCGAGGCTCTGGATGAAAGAGCGGTACAAATTGATCTTGTCAGCTTATTGGAATTCGGTTTTGCTTACCTTACTAGAGATGAAATCCAAGAAATGCAAGAAATATATATCGCCGAAACTAGTCAAGATATTGATCCAACACAATTCAAATTAGATTACGACTTTGCTAGGATTCAACGTCACCTCGAATTAATTGGATATCGTTCAAGAGACGCTCACTCTCAGCAAGATAATCCGGATCAAAATACCTTAGAAATTGAGTATAAGTATCATCATTTTGTGACAGCAAAATCCTCTTTAGATAATATACTTGATAATAAATCATGTTCTACCGAGGAGAATAAAGCATTACATCGATTACATTCTGCCTTAAGCGAAATTACCTTTAGTTAAAGATTAATTGCCATCGTCGCACCATTCATATCAAATATGTGTTCAACTAATGAAGAGTAAAGGATTAACAATCCACCATATTTTTTAATATTCGTGCTTTGACTGGCTGAAATTAGAGTTTTCAACACTTTTCCTTCATTGACGAAATCATGTGCTTTTTTTAAGTTAAATGAATAGTAGAATTCAAAAAAATCATTAAAATATGCATTTATACGTTTCAATAATTCTAAATGATCGTTAGATGCTTTAATCTTACCCATGTTAATTTCTTTTGCCATATCTCTGTACACATCTCCAACACGTTCAAGTTGTTCTACAATATAGTAAAGAGGGGCAGTTAACTTATATTTCGGATGTCCCCTTTGGTTGAGCACTCTTCTACAAAAATCATCAATTTTGTTGATGTCTTTATCTCTCAGAACAATACTTTTAATCCAATCATAATCAGATTCCTGCCATGATTCAACAAGAGATTGACCCATTTCTTTGATAATAAAAAAAATTCTTTTAAACATAACATCAAAGTCCTCAAAATTGACAGAAGTTACATTCTTTACAACAATTCTATTCTTCCCATGATGAACTATTTCAAATCCCAAAAATTCCTCTCTTACAACTTCCTGACACACAGAAAATTCTTCTTTACTAGAATATATCACCTCAAATTCATCATAGCCAATTTTATACAATGCACCCAAAGATCTTTTGATTATTGAGACCATCCCTCCCACATCTATAGTAACTTTCTTATTAGTTTCACGCTTCTCACTGGAAATGATTAAAGCATTATCTTGATCTTCCACTTGAATGGTATCCCCTTTCTTAACATGATATTTTCGAGCCCATTTACTAGGTAAACTCACTACCAAAGTCCTTCCTGCTAACTGGATAACTTTCCGTTCCATTACAATATAAGAACAAAATACCTATTTAAGCCTTCCTAAAATATATAATTATAAGGCAGTATATAAGGCATAAGACAAAAATATATAATTTCTAAGAACTAGCTACATAATACGAATATCTTCCGAGAAAAACGTATTATCTACAATTTTTTCAGAAGATTAAAACGAAAAAACGAGGTGTTTACGATGTACAGAGAAAAAGATTTGAAAATATATGCCCAACTACGAAAAGATGGGAGAAAATCATTAACCAATATTGCAAAGTCAACAAAACTACCGATTTCTACGGTGTTTGACAAAATAAAGTATGATCGAGCGGTTAAAAAATACACCGCTCTCTTAGACTTTAACGACTTTGGTTTCTCAACTAAAGTAATAATGATGATGGCCATCCCAAAAGAGCTAAGAAAGGAAGCTAAAAAATATTTGTGCAAGCATCAAAATATAAATTCGGTCTATAAGATAAATCACCAACATGATTTTATGGTGGAAGCGATCTTTAAACACATTAAACATTTAGAGGATTTTGTAGAGGCCTTAGAGGACAAATTTCAAGCTTTTCAAATGGATATCCATCATATTATCTATGATATCCAAAGAGAGACTTTTATGGAGGATTCAGCAGCAACACTAGCTCTCTTAAAACAAGAGTAAAGTTTAAATAGATAAACGTACTACAATAATGTAGTACGACTAAAAAATGCCGTACTTTACAAGTGTACAACCCACACAACATTATCTGAAATACCATCTTAAGGACATTCCACCTGAAGAGGTAACAAAGATATTGTTAGAAACAAAAAATCCAAGAAAAAATGGAGATATTTATCAAATCGAAACAGATAAATATTTTATTGTGTTTGCTATTAAAAATGCAGTTGCTTACATAATCAATGCAAAAAGAAAATGAACAAAACTACTTGTCCAAAGTGTTCAGCAGATCTCAAAGAGGTATGGGTATCATTTTTTAACTCTAAGAAAAAAGCCCAATCGTTCCAATGTCCTAAGTGTGACTTTTTCAAATTCGATCAAAAATCAGGTTCTTCGGTTGTAGATGAGCTAAAGGAACAATCTTTGAAAATTACACAAAAAATCGTTAAATTATCTGGAGAACGGCTAGGATTATATTTGAATAAACATGTTGTATCCTCGTTAAATCTCAAAAAAGGACAGGAAATTGAAGTATCGGTCCCAGACAAAAAACATATTTTACTTGAAATCGCTTAATTCTCCTCCAATATATTTAAATACTCAACAGGGTGTATATCTGCAATGCGAGAAAAACAAACTAAAATTGTAGCAACAATCTCTGATAGAAATTGTGGTCTACCCTTAATGAAGAAACTCTATAAAGGAGGCATGAATGTGGTGAGATTAAACACTGCTCACCAAGAACCTAAAGATGCCCTTGTAGTCATAAAAAATACAAGAAAAGTTGCAGATGATATAGCAATCTTAGTCGATATTAAAGGTCCAGAAATTCGAACATCATCCACAGGAGGAGATCTTGTTTTCAAGAAAAATGCAATAGTTCAGGTTAAATCTGGATCTGCACCTACAACGGAATCTACTATTTATGTATCTTATAATAAATTTGTAAAGGAAGTCCCTAAAGATTCTACATTAGTAATAGACGACGGTGAACTAACATTAAAGGTCGTAAAAAAGAGCAAAACAGCATTAACATGTAAAGTTCTAAACGAAGGTATTGTGGGCAGCAAAAAAACAATGAATGTTCCCAACGTCGTCTTAAATCTACCAACCTTAACTAAAAAAGATAAGGTGTTTATCGACTTTGCTATCAGACATAAATTAGATTTTATAGCTCAATCTTTTGTACGATCAAAAGAAGATGTTCTAGCAGTAAAATCCATTCTGAAAAAACATAATTCAAAATGTAAAATAATCGCTAAGATAGAAAATAATCAAGGTGTACAGAATATCGATGAAATTATCGATACAGCACATGGAATTATGGTTGCTCGAGGAGATCTAGGAGTAGAACTTGATGCAGAAGTCGTTCCATTAGTTCAAAAGAAGATTATCACTAAATGTATAATGAAGGCAAAACCAGTTATTACTGCAACTCAAATGCTTCAATCTATGATTACCCATCCACGACCTACGAGAGCAGAAGTATCAGACGTTGCAAACGCTATTTTAGACGGTACAGATGCAATTATGCTTTCAGGAGAGACAGCCAAAGGCCAATATCCTGTTGAATCAGTAGAAGTGATGTCAAGAATCGCAAAAAGAGTGGAAGCTTCAAAACCTAATTTCAAATATGCAGCTATGAAACAATCAGCTGAAGATCTTAGAACGAGATTAGGTAAAGCAGCATTAGCAATCTCAGCAGATACTAAAATTAACGCTTTAATTGTCCCCTCAAGATCAGGCAGAACAGCTAAATACATTTCATCTTTTAGGGGAAAATTACGAATCTACGCCCCTGCTTTCGATCCTATGATTATGAGACAGCTACAATTATCCTATGGGATACATTCAGCTGTAATCAAAAAGGCAAAATCCACAGATACACTCTTACATACGGCAATTACCCCTTTAGTTAAGAAAAAAATACTAAAAGGATCTGATGTAGTGATCATTGTGGTTGCTTCTCCAGCGAAATTTGACCACGCTACGAACTTTATGGAGATCAATACAGTAAAGAATTGTCTACGATATAGGGGAAACTCTTACTAATTCTCACAAACCCCATAATTTGATATGTATAAACCATTAACAAAACATTTAAATACCAGTCTCCTAAATACCAAAGTATTAGAATATTGAGGTGATTCCATGGATAAAAAAGGACAAGGCATTTCTATTAATGTTATTATAGTAGCTGCCATCGCTCTTCTAGTACTCGTTGTACTATCAGTAATCTTTATTGGGAGAGTAGACATCTTTAGTCGAAAGTCTAATGAATGTGGCTCATTCGGTTCAAATACCTTATGTGCAGACTCTTGCGGTGAAGGCGACGCAGTTGACTTTGCAACTCCACATCCAACATTTACATGTTCAACTGAAGGACAAAGATGTTGTCTAAAAGCAGGGGCATAGTATGCCTCCAATTTCTTCTTTTTCTTTTCCATCTTTATTTAACAAGTCTAAAAACTCAAAAAAAGGAGCAGCAATAGCCATTAATATCATCATTGTGGCTGCTATAGCTTTAATTGTCTTAATTCTAATCGTCGTTATCTTCACAGGAAAGATTAAAGTCTTCGGAACCGAAATCCAAAACTGCGAAGCAAAGAACGGTGTCTGTGAACAGAACGGCTGTGAATCCAACGAAGTTAAACTCCCAGACACTAACTGTGCTCAATTCTGCTGTGTAGATGTCTATGATAGTGCAGATGATAATGATAATTGACCAATATCTTTAAATAGCTTTATTCTCAATTATTATCCATGACCATTAAAGCCATTATTGTTCTAATAGCGAGTATAACTTTATTCATAATTCTTCTATTATTTATCAACTCGTGGAGAGCAGGTGTTCGCATTGGATAAGAAAGGAGCCTTCATGGACCATCTAAATGAAATAATCCTAGTTATATTTGTTGCCATACTGTTATTAGGAATATTTGTAGGTATTAAAAATCTAGTAGAAGATGAAGGATCTCTAGAATCTTGTAGGGTTTCCGTAATTGCCTCAGGTATTACTGAGATTAAGGATGTCTCAGGCATTAATTGCCCGAAAGAAATTCAGGAAATTACTCAAAAAGATCTCAAAACTACACGCAAACATCCTACGAAAGAAGATAGAGCCAAAAGAATCATTGCCGAGCATTTGGACAGATGCTGGTTCAAGATGGGTGCAGGAGCAAGAACTCCATACACAAGAAATTTATTATCGGTAATCACCACCACCAATTATTGTATAGTTTGCTCAGAATTA
>Ga0187833_10001060_pt1 | contig 32140 bp, 33 predicted proteins | sample ETNtaG_37_FD_167968 | JGI IMG/M metagenome (GOLD analysis project Ga0187833, IMG submission 167968) | Marine microbial and viral communities from oxygen minimum zone, Eastern Pacific Ocean - ETNP2014_SV_400_PacBio MetaG (Illumina Assembly) | ecosystem: Environmental > Aquatic > Marine > Hypoxic...
AGAATGGTGGAGTACAACTATTAAATATATTATTCCCCTTTCATTGGCAATAATACTTGCCTTGCAATTAAAAACAGAGTTTGCAGCAAACTATGGCGGCTATCCTGACTGGGCAATTTTAATTGGGTGGGGAGCTGTTTTAATACCCCTGGTTATAGCTTTCTTGATACCGCAGAAAGCTGTAAAAGGAGCATCAGAATAATTTCTCATATAAAAAACAACAAATTTTATAAAATATCAACTAATCTAATGTTTTATGGATAAATTAACTATAGAGGACATGGCTGTTTTCTGTAAGAGGAAAGGTTTTATTTATCCTAATAGCGAGATTTATGGCGGCTTTGCAGGATTCTGGGATTTTGGGCATTTGGGAGTTGAATTAAAGAATAATATCAAAAATGAATGGTGGAAGTTTCATGTTCAGAGCAGGGAAGATATTGTAGGCATGGATGGAAGCATTATTACACATCCAAAAGTATGGGAAGCTTCTGGTCATGTTGATAGTTTTAAGGATGTTATGCTTACATGCTCCAAATGCAAGGAAAAGATCAGGGCAGATCAGTTTATTCAAGAAAAATTGAAGATTAATGTTGAAGGCTATAGTTCAGAAAAAATAAGCAATATTATTGAGAAAAATAAATTAAAATGCCCAAAATGCAACTCTAATTTTGAAGATATTAAAAAATTTAATTTAATGTTTAAGACTAATGTAGGGTCAGAAGAGGATAAGAGTTATGTTGCTTACTTAAGGCCTGAGACTGCGCAGCTAATATTTGCAGATTTCAAACTTGTTGTGGATAATGCAAGATTAAAATTGCCATTTGGTATTGCACAGACAGGCAAGGGCTTTAGGAATGAGATAAGCCCAAGGGATTTTTTATTCAGGTGCCGCGAGTTTGATATGATGGAGATAGAGTATTTTGTGCACCCTGATAAAGCGGAAAAATGCCCTTACATTAATAGCGTTGCTGGTTATGAGTTTACTTTTTACAGTGCAGAAATGCAACAGAAAAATGTAAAACCAAAAAAAATGAAAGTAAAGGATGCTATAAAGAAAAAATTAATAGCAGAATGGCTTGTTTACTGGCTTGCTACAGAACAAAAATGGTTTATGAGTTTAGGGGCTAAAGCTGACAATTTCAGAGTAAGGCAGCATTTGAAAGAGGAAAAGAGCCATTATGCCCTGGACACATGGGATCTTGAATATAATTTTCCTTTTGGGTGGAAAGAACTGCAAGGCATAGCAAACAGGACTGACTTTGACTTAAAGCAGCACATTAAGTTTGCGGGAAAAGACTTAAGCATTTTTGATGAGGAAACAAAGAAAAGAATTATTCCTTATGTAATTGCAGAGCCATCTCTTGGGGTTGAAAGGGCTTTTTTGGTTTTCATGTTTGATGCCTATAATTATGACAAGAAGAGAGAAAACGTTGTTTTAAAATTACACCCAAAATTAGCACCTGTTAAAGTTGCTGTTCTCCCTTTGGTTTCCAACAAACCGCAAATTATCAAAAAATCAAGGGAAGTTTATGATTTGCTAAAAGCAGATTTTAATTGTTTATTTGATTCTGGTGGTTCTATTGGGAGAAGATATGCGAGAAATGATGAAATTGGAACACCTTACTGTGTAACTATAGATTTTGATAGCCTAAAAAAGAATGACTGCACTATAAGAGACAGGAACAATACAAAACAAATAAGGGTAAAACTAAAAGACTTAAAAGCGACAATGGGCAAATTAATAAATAATCCATAAATTTTATATATGCTGCTTATTCTCTTTTGAATATGGCGATTAAAGACTTAAAAATAAGGCAAGGTAATGTAGATATTATAGTTGATGTTGTAGATGTTGGAGAGGTACGGGAGTTTGAAAAGTTTGGCAGAACAGGAAGGGTTGCAACTGCAATTGTAAAAGATGAAACTGGTGACATGAAGCTTACTTTATGGAATGAAAATATCGAGAATGTGAAGGCTGGAGATAAGGTTCATATAACCAATGGCTATGTTTCTGAATGGCAGGGAGAACCCCAGCTAACAACAGGAAAATTAGGTAAATTAGAGGTTGTTGGAGAGAGCAAAGAAACTAAAGAAGAAATGACAAAAGGTCCTGATGAAAAAGAAGATAAAAAAATCTACAAGGAATCAGAAAAAAGACTGGAAAAGATTGAAGAAAAGCTGGAAGACAAACCCGTTGATGTAGAAGAAGTCAAGGATGAGTAAGGATTAAGCGAAAGTAATTTAAATTAATTCTAATTCTGAGTTTTAAGGTTTGAGCTCAATGGGGATTTAGAAGCATTTGTTTTTAAACCATAAACGTAGCTCAGACTGAGAAGGTTTGACCTTTTTAGGTGAGGTCTTCGGCTTAGGAGAGCACATAAACTAGAAGTTTAGCTTAATACGCTGAAGACGTAGGTGATTGGTACAGTTTTACTGTCCGACCTAATTCCTGGGTTCAAAAATCTTAGGGATTATTTTCCCTGGATATGGATGTCCCAGCGTCCCCATATTCTATTTTTCTATATAATCCTTCAGATAATACATAAAAAACAATCTTTGTCATTATTCCTATAAGAATATTTTTAACATAAAATTATTTATATAGGCATAATAATTAAAAGAGAAAGAGGTGATAAAATGGAACTTATAAAAGAAATATTAAGGAAGAAAGGACTAGTTATGCAATTTATTTAACAACATATGCTGTTAACTTCCAAAAGAACTTGTTAATAAATTCGAGGCTATGATATTGAACAATAACATGACAGAAAGGGAAATAAAACAATAAAGCAATGTGCTTCTTATCAAATTGTTTCCTAACAGATATCTCTCATTTAGTTTATCAGAGCCGTTTTCAATTCCGTTTACCAAAATTGTTAATATGTAAGTTATCTGGACAACATATATGCCAACTATAATCTGGAAATAGTATGTTGGGATTCCATCCCCAAAGATACTGATCAAACCTGCTTGCTGGCCAGTGCCAGCAGTAATAGCTTGCAGTTGCGTTCCTAATTTGCCAAGAATCCCGGTTACCATCGAGGCAATCCCGACGACAATTCCTGCAATAGCAGGTGTCAGGAACTTGATCTGAGAGTTCATATCCGATATTATGTCTGCCATTAAATCTCTCAGCCGTTCATTAACCTTGTGGATTTCTTTTATGTATCTAGAAACATTTGTCAATGCTTGTGCGGCTATAACCGGGCCCTTTTTAATGGATTGTATTAAAATTTTCATAGAACTTTCAATTAAATTTGACGGGAATGTTATCAAGGCACCATGCACTGGATCAAATATTGCTTTTTTGATGCTCATCCCTAATTTGCTTATGTTCATGCTTACAAGTTTAAAAAAAGAGCCAGACACTGTCCCTTCCATTACATTTGCCACTTTACCAAACGCTATTTCTGCAGGCAAGCCATCTCCTAATCTGTTTCCTAATTGAAATAATGCTGATGCAAATTCCAGCTCAAGCTTTTCAGCCCTTTTTCTTATCCTTATTACTTTCTTTGATCTTAATGTGTAAAAAATTCCCAAACCTAAACCAAAGGCTAAAGGTATAGACAGGCTTAGAACAGATGCGCCAAGTCCATACGGGCCTATTAGTTTATTGGTTACAGAGCTTTGCCTGTAACCTAATAAGCAGAATTTCTTGCCGCATACACTTAACAAGTCTTCTGCGCCAAATCCTATATCAGAAAAATTTATAGAATGCAGTAGAATGGGGCTGATACCTAAAAGGAATAATAATGCCCCTATTAAAATGCTAAAGAAAACCGGATTAATTAAAAATTCGAATTTTCCAAATTTCATTATTACATTTTTGTATTTTTTAAGCTCGGGATTTTCTTCTGAGATATCTGTCTGCCCGTAGCCAGTAGGCCTTCTTGATAAAATACTTTTTCCCAAGTAATAGACCATGACAGGCAATGCTATATTGTATAAAGCAGCTATATAATACCACTGAACACCTTCTATAAAACTTACTATCATAGGCAGTATGACCAAACCCAAAATAGGAAGAATTATGCCCAACATATGCAGCATAGTTATCGGGCTTTGCAGATTATGTGCATAGTGCAGCATCTTTTCGTAAGTTTCACTTAAAATGACATCTAATGATTTGTCCAAAGAATTCAATCTGCGCTGCTCACTTCCCTCATATAAAGATCCTTCAATTAAATGAAATGCTTCAATAAACTCAAAATTCCATTTCTTCCATGTTTCAAGGTATATGTCAAGACTTTCCTTAACACCATCATACTTCTCTGTTTCAACATCCCAAAGCACTTTTTTTAAATCAATACTCAATGGTGCTGCAAGATGATCAGCTGCAAATCCCAATGCATTTTCCAAATTGCTTGTATGCCTCATATAGGTTACAACATAAAATATACACAAAACCATCTGGTTGCTGGCCTTTAAGCGCCAGCTATTTGCAATATATTCTGGTAATTTTCCCAGAGGTATTATTAAAGAAACTCCTATTATAAGGAAGAAAAGAACGAAAAAGACTGATTGTAGAAATAAATATGAAAATAAGGAACCAAATACCATTATAAAAATAGGGGCTAAAAGTGAAAAGGCAGTAACTCCTGAAGGAGTAACATTTAAATGCGCTATATTAATGCTGTCTGCAAGTTTTTTCTCATTCTTCTTGTCTGGACTTATTTTAAGAATTTTCCCACTCAAATTACATGCTTTCTCGTAGAAAGTCAAATGCCCCGGCATAAGTTCTCTCTTAAACTCTTTGTATTCTTTTGATACAACTTTAGGCTTGTAGACTCTTGTTCCAAGCTCTTTTTCTATCTGCCTCTTATAAGTTTCAATCAGTTTCTGCATCCTTTGCTTCTCGGTTTTACTAGGCATTTGAAGAAATAATTTCACCTCTTTTTTTTATTGTTTTTTATTTCATATTCTTTTTCTTTATGGTTGTTTTTAACCATTCATTCCAGTCAAAAAAAATTCTTTTGCTGTCTAAATTTCCAACTTCCTGGTTGATATTATCTGATATTTTATGGAATTCGTCGTTTGCTTGTACAATAAAATCTGCCTCGAGCAAATTTGGCATTTTGGTCTTTTTAGTGACCTTCAGCAGAGTTTCTTTTATTTTTGCCCTTAACAAGATGTTATCCCATATAGCATCCCAGCTTCCTGCCCATTCCTTAACATTGCCAGCTATACTCTTTAAAATCTCACTTCCACCATTTATTAATTCATCTGTCGGCTCAAGCTGGTCTGTTCTGCTGTCATACTTCATTAAATCAACAAAGCCATTTTCCAATAAGGGGTCATTTTCCCAGTGCTTCCTAACTTCTGTTATTTGTGTAACCCTGCGCCATCTATGCAGCCCATCCGGGCTTCTGATTGGATTTGCAACAATGATAATGTCTGTTGCCTTAAAGCTTGTCCTGGGAACTTGTAAGTCATTGACAACCCTGTCAAAAACACCATAAGGACTATCTCCATGGATTGTTCCTGCAACAACATTTGCCAAAGCACCAATCCTCATAGCTTCGTATAATGCCAATGCCTCCTTGCTTCTAATTTCACCAACAATCAAAGCAGAATCTCCCATCCTTAATGTTGTCCTTATGCCTTCTTCAGCAGGCACCTCTGCAGAACCTTTTGTCATTGCTGCAGCCACTTTCATTGGCTGTATATTATAACCTAACTTCCTTAGCGAAACAGTTGGAAGCTCTAAGGTATCTTCAATTGTAATAACACGGTACTTCCTCATTATTTCCACAAGCAGAGATCCTAATAATGATGTTTTTCCTGCAGATCTTGTACCTGCTACAAGCAGTGTTCTGCTGCCATCAACCAAGAAACTCAACAAACCTGCTGCCAAAGGACTTATCATCTTATTATCCATAAATAACGGCAAAGTCCATGGCTTATCCCTATGTCTCCTAAAAGCATAGGCAAGACCATATGGATTTAACGGCTCTCCAACTGCCGCTACACGCGCATTTGCCCCTGTAACATTCAACTCTGTATCTAAGATAGGATTTGCTTCATCCAAGGGTCTTCCGGAAATAAGCCTTAATTTTGTCGCCCATGACTCAGCTTCAGTAGCTGTAGGGATTATGTTTGTCTTACAATCCCCGAAATCCTGATGCACAATAAACATCGGGGTTTCTCCGACTTGGTTATTTACAGTTATATCCTGTATTTTTTCATCCTGCAGCAAGACTTCAATCAAGCCAAAGCCCACTGTATAACGAACAAGAATATGTGTTAACTGCTCAAGTTCAGCAGAAGTCATATTTACACCTTTTTGAGCAGCCAATTCATCAATTAAATCCGAACCAACATTAAAAAAAACCTGACGCATTCTTTCAGGGTCTATAAACTCGCTTCTTTTTGGCTTGTGCTCCGACATTATTTTTCTTGCACTATCCAATATTTCATATTTCTCCTCGGTTAATTTGAATTCTGGCGGAACCATATGGTATAGGTATTGGACTGTATCAGGAAGTTCAAATACAGTTATCTCAATATCTTCGTTAACAGTATAACTATCAAGCTCTTTACCATCATGTGGAAAGGTTGCCATGATTTTAGCAAACATAAAATCCGGTCTTATGATTGAAGTAAAGAACTTCCTATAGATTGCCCTATCGCCAACTTTGTGCCCCGCAATATAGGGTTTAGCTAATGAAATCAATTTTGTTTTTTCAAACAATTTTATTATGTAATCTAGGATTCCAACATATTTATTAGAACATTTTAGAAATGCACTATCCAATGATTTTTCTGAACTTATTTTTTCATCTCTTATGATTCTTATTAACTCTACATAAGCCCCTATCGGATCAGATCTTAAGAGGTTGGATATAATGCCCTGCACATCAGAATACCATGCATTAGTCCATCTTGTACATGTTGTATCAGAAAGCAAAGCTGTGTAACTAAAAACATCTTTTCTTTTTACCAGTTTCCTATAAAGTCCAGCTATTTCATTCAAGAGGCTTGTTTGGCTATAATCATATTCATAATTCCTTTTTTGAATAAAAACAATTTTTGTTGCATCCTTGACTTCTGTCAGCATATCACACGCTTTGGACATTACTATAGGATCATCTTCTATGGAAGGAATATGGTGGTAGTCTTCTAAATTAACAGAAAGTATTACGTCATCGCCTTCCCTGATTACATCATATGAAAAGGGTTTTTTGTTGTCGAAAAGTGCCATTTTGTTGATTATTTTTTGTTTTGCTTTAAAATTTCCAGAGCTATTTCTATCAAGTGCGATTTATTCCTGTACTTTTTCTTGTCCTGCAGCTCTTTATCTATCCACTTCAGCAATTCAACATCAATAGTTGCGCTTATTGGCTTTTTCATTTATATGATAAAATATATTTTATAATTTTTGATATATTTACTATACTTTATAATATGACTATATTTAAAGTTTTTGGTTTTTAAAGAAAAATAATGTTACAGAACTAAACCTTATCCAGAAACAATTCAAATTTCTTATCCCTTACTCTTTCCCTGCTTTCATATTTGTGTTTTTTACTTGGCTTTAGGTCAGAAATCTTTAAACTTGATGCTCCGACTTTTCCTTTTATTGCGCTGTAGAAGTTATTAAATGTGTCCTTAAGCTCTTCATCTGTTTTTATGAATAAGGAAATCTTGTCTTTTTTCTGCAGCCCTGCTTTTTTCCTCAATTCTTGTACACGTCTCATTAACTCGCGAACATAACCTTCTGCTTCAAGTTCCTCATCAACATCTTTGTTCAAATAGACAAAGCCATTTTTGAAAGTGCCTTCTATGTACGGTACAGGGACTTTTCTTGTTACAATTAAATGCTCTTTTACAATGTTTACTTTCTCTTTGTCAAGCTTTATTGTGTATTTTCCCTCCTTTTCCAAATGGGATAGAATGGTTTCAGGGCTTTCTGATGTTAATTTTGCTATTATTTGGGGAGCTTTTTTTCCGAAATCAGGGCCTAATTGCGAATAATCTGCTTTAATGCTTAGCTTTATTCCGGGTAATGATTGCTGAACATCAAGTTCTTTAATGTTAGTCTGTTTTTTTATTATTCCTTTTAATGATTCCACGGCTTTTACTGTCTTTTCATTTTTAGTGACTATGACTGCTTCCTGTAACGGCCACCTTACACCAAGCTGTATTTTTTCCCTTAAAGCAAGAATTGTCTGTATAGCCTCACCTGTACTGTCCATCTCCAGTTCAAGCTCTTTGTTAATGGATTTTTCATCATATTTTGGCCATTCAAAATGGTGTATACTTTCTTTTTCCAGATCAAATTGATTTTTTAGATTTTGGTATATTTTTTCTGTTATGTAAGGTGCAATAGGTGCAAACATCTTTAGAACTTCCATAAGCACGTTATATACAGTGTATAAAACAACTTTTTTATCGTCACCAGTGGACTTATCCCTTGTTAATTGTATATATGTCCTGCTTAATTTAAGGAAAAGGTCTTCAATTAATAATGGAACATCATTTAATCTATAGTCTTCAAAAAGCTTTGTGGCTTTTCTTATTGTGGAATTTAATTTTGAAAAAATATAGTTTTCTTCTGTTGAAAAACGGTCTTTTCTTATCTTTAGGTCAACAGGGTTTGTGTTTGAATTATTTGCAAGGTCAATTAAATAATTGTGCAAATTCCACAAAACTGTAAGGTTTCTATGCTTGACTTTCATACCATCAAAATTATAATTCAGGTCTAAACCTGCATTTGTCCCGCCCAGGGTATAATACCTAAATGTGTCTGCTCCGTATTTTTCAATAACCTCTCCCGGAAGTATATAATTTCCAAGACTCTTTGACATCTTCCTGCCCATAGCATCATTTACAAAGCCATGCATATAGGCGGCATTAAAGCTCCGTTTTCCCATTGACAGCATGGACGCGATATGCAATAGATTAAACCAGCCCCTGACCTGGTCCTTGCCTTCTAAAATAAAATCAGGGGGAAAATATTTCTTAAAATTGTCCTTGTTCGCAGGAAAATCCAAAGAATTCCAGGAAACAGTGCCTGCATCCACCCATACATCAAGAATGTCCGGAACACGCTTGTATTTTTTGCCGTCTTTTTCTATTATAATTTCATCAATCCATGGAATATGCGGCTCTTCCACCTTTTTTCCTGAAAGCTCTTCCAGCTCCTTGACAGAGCCAATAACAATATAGTCATCAGGATTGTCAATATTCTTCCATATCGGAATCGGTGTCCCCCAATAACGCTGTTTAGAAATTGAATTGTCCCTTAAGTTTTCCAGCCATGAGTTGAATGCGTTATAGCCTGCTTTAGGAACCCACTTTATTTTATTATTTTCCCTGATAAGATCTTTCTTGATGTCCTCTACTTTGAAAAACCATTGTTTTGTTGTCCTAAAAATTACAGGATGATGGCTCCTTTGGCCGTGTGGATACTCATGCTCCACTTGTGTCTGGGCAACCAAAGCACCTTTTTTTTCCAAATCTTTTGTAAATGATTGATTATCTTTAAGGGCATGCCTTCCTGCAAATATGCCCATTTCATCGCTATACACTCCATTTTCCTTTACAAGGTTCCATGCGGGGATGTTATTCCTATGGCCTACTTCATAATCTTCCGGGCCGCATCCGGGCGCCATGTGGACCATGCCTGAACCAGAACTTGTATCAACATACTCTTCGCTTAAAACAACTGTATGGGTTTTTGGATGCTCTTTCTTTATCTTATCATAATGTTCCTTTAATTCATCATAAAAAGGATGCACATATTCTGTCCCTTCCAGTTTCTTTCCCTTGAATTCTTCAACTATTTGGAATTTTTTTCCAGCAACTGATGATATAAAAGCAGACGCAAGGGCTTTTGCAACAATCCAGTATTCACTGCCAACTTTGCATTTGACATAATCAAATTCAGGATGCACCATTATTCCCAAATTAAATGCTATAGTCCATGGAGTGGTTGTCCAGATTATTAGGTATTCTTTTTCCTTACCCTTAACTTTCATCCTTACAAATATTGATTTATCTTTTATGGTTTTATATTCGAGCTCGTGCTTTGCCAATGCTGTCTGGTGCCTCCAGTCCCAGGCCATTGACCTCAATCCCTCGTACAATCGCTTTTTTTCATGTACCTTTTTCACCAACCACCATTCACCATCAATAAATTCTTTTTTTACCGATTGATATGCATTTTCAAAATCCATCCATACGCCTAACCTCTGGAAGTCAGCATTCATTATCTTCATGTTTTTTATGCTTAAATTTTTGCAGGTCCTGACAAACTTAGCCACACCAAACTTTTCTATCTCCTCTTTTTTCTTTATGCCTAACTCTTTCTCAGCAGCATTTTCTGTTGGAAGACCATGCATGTCATATCCTGCACGGTCCAGTACTTCCAGGCCCTGCATTCTTTTGTACCTCAATATCATATCTTTCAGGGATTTATTCCATGCTGTTCCTAAATGCACTTTTCCAGAAGTATATGGGGGGCCATCGAGAAAATAGAACTTCTTTTTGCCCCTGCCCTTTTCTTTGGCTTTTTCATATATTCTTCTATCTTTCCAAAACTTTAAAATTTCAGGTTCTTGTTTTAACGGTTCGTATTTCTGCATTTTAATCTTTGCAATCATAAGAGGCAATAGGCCTTTTTTAAATGTTTTACTTATTTTTTATTTGTTTCTTGTTCTTAAGTACAGTCTCTTTAGTCAGTCTGACAAATATATTGCTCAGGTTAAGGAGTATATTCTTCTGCCGGTTATAGATTTCTTTGAGTTTTTCATGCTTGGTTTCAAAGTCTTGCTGCAGTAAAATCCTTGTGTCTAGGCTAAGCATGTTTTTGTCTAATAAGCTTGTATGCAGATTCTCAAGCCTTTCAATTCTATCTTTTAGGGAATTCAGCTCCGAGACTATTATGTTTATGCTGCTGTGCTCATGCTGTATTATGTTTTTTATTGCCTTGCTTACTATGTTTTTGTCTTTAATAACTGTACCAGACATTAACCAGCTGACATTATAACTAAGGCTGCTTAGCCTTTCTTTGATATCCTGTTTTTCCTTTATTTCAGAAATAAGCAGTCTGAGATGCATGAAGGCATCATTACCAATATGTATGGAATTTTTTGGAGCAAAGAAATTATCTTTTTCCAGCTCCTCAAAAACAATGTCATATTCATAAAGCTCTTCTAAATCTTTTTTTATCTCTTCAAAGCTTTTGCTTTCAAATTTTGCATTACTTAAATTTTTTATATAATCACTTATATTAATTATTACCACCTTTTTTTATCTTTTCTATTGTAACACGGACTATTTCATTTTCTTTAAGATTCAGAATTTTGATTATTTCCGGAGGTATATTGATGCCTAAGCTTGTTCCGGTCTTTCTTATATACCTTATGAAGTCCTCTTTTCCCTTCATAAGATAAAATAAGATTAAATAATATATAAAGATTATGGTTTTAGAAAGCTGCGTTTAAAATCTCCTTCTAGTCGGGTTGCCATTGGTTCGCTTTTTGTTTCTTCGGCATTAAGAGCTGACATCCCCATAAGGGACATCCCCCTGTCAGCTTAGATTTCAAATAGATAAGAAAGCTCACAAATTGATGGCAACCTACATTTTAAACACAGCCGATTTAGAAATATCCTTCCAGTTTGGTCTGTTCTTTTGTTTCGAGCAAATCTTCTTTTGTGTAGCCTAAAACATTAAAGATTCTTTCAACAGCAGGAACAACCTGGTTGTTTATGTAGTAATCTGCATCGTAATTGTTTTCTTTGACTTCTTCAGGTAGTTTAGAACGATTTCTTATTATATCGCTTCCCTGTAAAACAACAAACCTTATCATAGATCCGGGGCCAACATTTACTCCCTGATTTTTCAGTCTTTGCGCAACTGCTACATGAGGGCCGCGAGAGTCATACTCAGAAATTTCTTTCTGCAGCTGTGTGTGTATTACCACTTTCTCTAGAGGTATTTTCTTGTTCCTCAAATCATCAATAGTTTTCTTAACATACTCCAGGGCTTTTTTGTTGTCGCGCTCTTTTAATATGATTTCCAGGACTTTTTCCTGCACTTCTTTTGCAATCATTGACCAGTTTCTTCTTACACTTTCAAAACCTTTAATTTTTAGCATTCCATTTTCATCAAGAAGAGCATATTTTTTCTTTGCTCCGTAAGCACCTACTTTCGCTGATACAAATATGCCGGATGGGTAAAAACCTTCAAATTCAAGCTCCATTAGTCCAGGAAGTTCCTGATTGATTTTTTCTGAAAAAGTTTCAGCGTCCTGTTTTGTTTTTTCATCCAGTGTTAAAAAGACGCTGTCTGTATCTGAATATAGCACTCTAAATCCGGATTTTTGTGCTTTTTCTATGACTTCCTTTATGTAATGCCTGCCAAATGCTGTGGTAGCTTGCGCACATTCCAAAGAATACCATCTGGCAGCAAAAAATCCCAGATAGCCGTAAAAAGAATTTGCAAGGAGCTTGAGACTATTTTGTCTTGCATCCAGTATTGCAAACTTCTCGTCTATTTGGTCCTTTATTATCTCCTTAATCCTTGTTCTGCGGGTTATCAAATCCTCTATTAAGGTTGGTATAAAACCTTTCTTTTTATTGCAAAACCAGATTTTTTTATTATCTTCTAAAGGCACTAATTTTGCTTCTTCTGCGCAACAATCGCAGTTAATTGTTCCAGGGCTTATGTTATGGGACCCTACAATTGTAGGGTATAGGCTGCGGTAGTCAAAAACAACTATGTTATCATATAAACCAGGCTTTGGCTCAAAAACAAAAGCACCCTTGTATGTCTGCAATCTTCTTTTCATGATCTCATCATTTGAGGGCTTATTAGGAGCTATTTCATTAAAGTTAGGAGCCTGCCTTAGCAAATACCATTCAACTAATTGCGAAAAGCCCATTCTGTTTACATCATATATTGTAAGGCCTGTTATCTTGACCATCTCGCTTATTGCGGGCATTAGTTTTTCAGCAAGATTATAAGATAGTCTAGCGTCATTTAAGTTGTACTCACAGAACTCTTTGAGTTCTGTTTCATTGTCCCATGCTTTTGAAAGCTCATTTAAATCCACATCATGCTTTTTTTCACCGAGAAGTTCAGAAGCAACAGCATTCAAATTGTATGTTTCTGTTTTCAATGTTCCGGATATTATCTTCCTTATAAACTTAAAAATATCAAGGTGTGTAATTCCCATAATCTGTGCTGTGGTAACTTTTCCTTTGCTGACTTTTAATTCTGAAAAATCAAGCCCCAAATCGAGCTTAGTCTTGTATTTGACAGCCCTTGTTTTTATGTACGGAAGATCAAAACCGTCAGAGAAATACCCTGTCAAAATATCCGGCTTGTAGTTTTCAATTACTTCTTTAAACTTCTCTATTAGTTCTGCCTCACTGTCAACAAATTCCACATAGTCAAGATCTGTCTTAAAGCGCTTCCATACAAATACTTTTTGGAAGTCTTTTGCATAGAGCGAGAGCATTATTATAGGGTTTTTTTCCGGAGCAATCTCCTTGTAAAGAGGCGTATATGTCTCTATGTCAATAGAGAGAATCCTGGGCTTTAGGAAAGTTTCAGTACCAAAAGGTTCTATTTTATCTGCTTTGAAAGCAGGCACTTTCAGATTTTGAGGGCCAAAGGTTCCTTCAACCTCGTATAATGTTAATGGAATTATGTTTTTATCTATCAGGAATCTTCTTGCAAACAGTATATCATTTTCGTTTATTGATTCTATGCTGCTTAGATTCCTTAATTCATTACTTATGACTGGAACATCTCTTGGAAGTTTTGTAAAAACTTTTACTGCATCTACATCCTTGCCAAAATATTTCTTTTTTACTGCCTCTACTTTTGTTATTGAATATGTTTGATCATTTCTTGTAATTTTAAAATTCTTTAGTTGTTCTGTTATGTCAGAACCTTTTTTTTGTATAGCATAAAAATATGGCTCAAAGTCTTCATAAAGAATGCATATCTGCTTGTTGTCAATAGTTCTTCCAAATAAATGGATTACTGGCTTTTCATCTATTATCCTGTACATCACATCCAAAGGAAAGAACCTTATTTTGTCCCCCATACTTGTAAGGTAGGGTTTTTGGATATATAAAGGTTGGTGGTTTTTTATTAAAAATATAAGAAATAAAGGACAAAGGTTTTAATTTTTCTTACTGATGAGTTTGAGGTTGTACAACAGATTCAATATTTTCAGGATTAGTTTCAGGTAATGCTTCATAAATCTCTTTGACAAGTTCTTTTGCTTCGGGAAAATCCCCCATATGTTGTTCTAAAATCCCTAGTGTATATTGAGTATTAGGATTATGAGAAATCATACTAAGATTAGTCCTTTTTGAATCCTTAATGGATTCATCTAACATAAGAAGAAGATTTTGAAACTTTCTTTCAGATGCTACAGCTAATATTGATGTATCTTTTTGTATTTCATTCAATGCATATTCTAAACCTTGGATAAGTTGTAATATTCTATGAGCATCATCTATAGCAAAAACTAAATCACTTATCGTTTTTTTATTATAAGTAATATCTGGCATTTTCTTACTCCACACCCCTTAGTCGAGATTAATGAATATCTATTTTTAAGCTTTTTGCCCCTTTTTATAAGGTTGGTGGTTTTTTGTATGGTTCGCGATAGATTTATATACAAACAATTAAACTTTCCCTTTATGGACCACGATGAAGAGGACTGGAAAAAGCAGATTGAGAAATTTAAGATTGTTCAAAGATGCCCTAAATGCGGGAAGTTAAGTTTAAAATTTGCAGAAGGAAAAATTAAGTGCTCTGATTGTGGTTTTGAGCAAAATGTGGGTGAGATTAAATGAGAATAAATAAAGAGCAAAGAGTAGGAGTTTTTGTAGATGTGCAGAATCTTTATTATTCTGCAAAAAATTTGTATAAGGCAAAAGTTAATTTTGCGCAGGTTCTTAGGGGAGCTGTAAGTGGAAGAAAATTGGTCAGGGCTATATCATATGTAATAAAAGCCGATATTAAGGAAGAAAAAAATTTCTTTGATGCCTTGGAAAAAATAGGCTATGAAGTAAAAACAAAAGATTTACAGACATTTGCCGGTGGCGCAAAAAAAGGAGACTGGGATATTGGAATATCAATGGATATAATTGAATTAGCAAACAAGCTGGATACAATAATTTTAGTAAGTGGAGATGGTGATTTTGTGCCCTTGGTGCAGCATTTGAGGCGTGCAATGGGCTGCAGAATAGAAGTGATGGCTATTGGTCCGAGCAGTTCTGGCAAATTAAGAGAGGAAGCAGATGAGTTTATAGATATTGACAGAAACAAGGCCAAATTTCTTATTAAATACTAATATACTGTTACTTTTAAGTGGTGAAAAATAGAAAGATTTATAAAGGGGGAAACGCATAAAATCTGTATCTTAACCTTGTAATAAGGCTTATCAAAATGTACAAAAGACATGATATTTGGGATGAGGATAAATGGGACATTCATAGTACTAGTGGTACTAGAGGTGACTATGCAGGCCATAGTTCTAAAGGGTCTCAGGAGGATTACCACAAAAATGATGAGTATAATGCTAATAAGCCAGAAGAGGATAAAGTTAATAAGGATTACCAATCTATGAAAAAGGAGGACGAAGATAAAAAGAAAGAAAAAGAAAATGAAGAGAAAGAAAAAACTATAGTGGATGCGGTAGAGCAGGAAGAGAAATACCAGAAAAAAGAACAAGAGGAAAAAGACTTCAATAGCATTACAAAAGATATTCAAAATAATAATATCGAAACTGGAACTGATAAAGATAAAAATATGAAAAAGAAGAAAAATAAATCCATAGAAGAAGCAATTAAAGAGGCAATAAAGGAGGAAAAAGAAATAGTGCATGTTGATTAAAATGTACCTGAATCCATTTACACCAGGATATGAAGTTCTGAGCAAGAGCGGTTACAGCATAGACTCCCATGGCAGCTTAAGCAATACGGCTGCTTATCTTGTCACTAATGATTTTCCTGACTATGCAGGAATGTTTTACAGCCCTACCGAGCATGAAATGATAACTTCAATAAAATACGGGAATTTTGAGCAGGATTACAGCAATTTAAGGGAAATACAGCAATCCTTAAACAATCCGCAAATCGAGTTTTATATTCCACAGAGTTTTGATGCTGGAGATGGTGTTGGAAAACAGAATGTACCAATTTTACCTAATCTAAAAGAGAAGTTTATAGACAAATTACATAAGGAAGCAAAAAGAGAGATTGAAAACGCTCAAAAACAAATTAAGGGCAAAAGAGTAAGGATAGAATTTGAAGATATCTTATTATTAAGGAAAAGAAAAAGAACTGTTGTTATTGAAAATCAATAAAAACATATTTATATTTCTAAATTATCTTTTTGATTATGGAGAGTAAAAAACTATTTTTACTTATCGTTTCTGTTTTAATGGTGCTGACCATACCTTTTATTATTTATGGGTATAATTTTAATTCTGTGGCTTTTGATGAAAGTTTATACAAGAAAGAATTTTCAAAATATAATGTTTATACAAAATTGAAAAATTATGATATTGAAATTATCAATAATGATGTTTTGAATTATTTGAAAAATGAGAAAAATAATAATTTAATTAAAAATGATTTCTTTAATGAAAGAGAAAAAACTCATTTACTGGATGTAAAAATTCTGATTTCAAAAGTTTTGTCCATATATTATTTTTCCGTAATTTTATTTTTATTACTTTTTATTTTATTGATTTTTTTGATTAACTTTAATTTTAAAAAAATTACAAAAAGATTATTAATTATTCTTGCTGTTGGATCTTTTTTGACTTTATTAGATGCTGTTTTGTTTTTTATTTTATCTAATCTTAACTTTAATTTTGTTTTTGATTTGTTTCATGAGAGTTTTTTTAATTTTGGAACTTATACCTTTGATCCTGCTTATGAGAAGATTGTTATCTTGTATCCCCAGAATTTATTTTTTGATTTCTTAATTAGGATAATGTACAATACAATTTTGTCGTCTATAGGCATATTATTTTTTTCCATAATTTTTCTTTTTGCATTTTTTAAATCAAACTTTTTAAAATTTTTTCAAAAATTTCCGACGATAATAATAAAAAACAGAAAGCTTTAAATACTTCTTTTAAAATAAATAATTTTAGATAAAATAGTTTATTTCAAAAAAATGAGGGAATTTGGTCAACATCTGACAATTGACGCATCGTCTTGTAACGGGAAAAAATTGAATTCTCAAAGCCGAGTTTATGATATTCTTAATAATCTTCCTGGAAAATTAGGTATGACCAAGATGGCATTACCGCATGTTGTAAAGTGGTTAGACTCAGGAGCAACTATTGAAGGAATTTCAGGCTTTGTTATGATAGCAGAATCTCATATAAGTATACATACTTTTCCAGAAAAAGATTATGTCTTTATTGATGTTTTTTCGTGTAAGGGATTTGATGTTGATAATGCAGTTAAGTTATTAGTAAGTGCTTTTGAAGCAAAAAAACACACCAAGAAAGTTATAAAGAGGGGAATAGACTTTCCAAGAAGCCATTCTGATCATATATACGCGACACCAGAACAACTGGCTACTCCTTAATTAAAATAATTTTTCTTCTTATTTGACAATAGCGAAACTTATAAAAACTTTATAATTCAACTTTATCACACATGGATATTATTAACGATATCTGTACTGGCAAAAAGGAAATTATTAATTGTATAAAAAAACATGGTTCTGTACGCGAGCACAATTACTGGTTCTTTTATAATCAGCAGAATAGCTATGCAAAAATATTTTTTTTTAAATTTAAAGATGGGGGAATAGTCTCCATAAGGTATAAAAGCGGAATATGGGAGTTGATTGGAGGGGTGCTTGCTCCAGAGAAAAAAAGATTAGAACTGTTTAATGATTTCTTGGATTATGTGCTGTTGACTAAAAAGGATAAGAAGGTGTTTGTATTTGTTCCGGAAAAATTCTGGAATGGAATCAACAACATGCTAAAAGAATCAGATAAATACAGAATTACCAAAGCTCCAATAATTTATTATAACCCTGTTTTCAATATGAAAAAATGGGACAAGGAATTAAAAGGCAAAGAATGGAAGAAGCTGAGGAACATTAAAAATAAATTTCTGAAATCCTATAATGTGGAGTTTATTCCGTCAAAGGAAATAAAGAAAGAAAAACTAAGGGACGTAGTCCTTAAATGGAGGAAAAGCAGGACCAATATGGAAAAGACTTACTATACGGAAATGTATCTTAATTTCATAAAAAATGATTTTGAGGAAACAGACATGGCCAGAAGCGTTGTCGTGAATAATATACCATCCGGTATAACTGCTGGATGGAAAATACCAAACAGCAATAATTATTATTCTGCTATTGGATTATATAACTGCAAATATCCTGGTTTGGGAGAGGTAGCCAATATTGATGATTTAACTCAGATAAAAAAGAAAGGGTATGAATATGCGGATTTTGGCGATTCTACAGAGTCTTTGCTGCGATTCAAAAAGAAGTTTGGACCTGAAAGCTTTTATAGAACTTATTGGTTTCATATCGTAAGAAAATGAACTACATCAAATTTCCAAATAATTTTGGTGAGCTGGAAGACGAGTTATCTAATTATGATGATTCCAAGGCTGTTATCTTACCAATATCTTATGAGAAGACAACTACTTACATAAAAGGAACTGCAAAAGGGCCAAGAGCAATACTAGACGCGTCTAGGAATATGGAGCTTTATGATGAGGAACTGAATAAAAACATATGTGATGTTGGAATTTGTACACTGAATGAATTGAGCATTGAGGAAGAACCAGAATTGATGGTTGATATTGTTTATAAGAATGTTAAAAAAATAATTGACGATAAAAAATTTCCTGTTGCTATTGGGGGTGAACATTCAATAACTGTTGGCTGTGTTCGGGCATTTGCTGAAAGCTATGAGGATTTTTCTATTTTGCAGTTAGATGCACACACTGATCTAAGGGAAGAATATGGTGGGGCTAAATTCAGCCATGCATGCACGATAAAAAGATGCCTTGATGTATGCAAAAATATTATCCAGGTTGGAGTAAGAAGCTTGGATTATGAGGAAGCAGTTTTTGCAAAGAAAAACAAACAGGAAATTTTTTGGGCAAAAGATCTTTTTTATAATGACGAATGGATGGAAAATGCAATCTCAAAGCTGTCAAAGAACGTTTACATTACGCTTGATTTGGATGTGTTTGATCCATCTATTATGCCTTCTACAGGAACGCCAGAACCAGGTGGTTTATTGTATTACCAGGCACTTAAATTTCTGAAGAAAGTATTTGAAGAAAGAAATGTTGTTGGTTTTGATGTTGTTGAATTATGCCCCAATGAAAATGATGTTAGTTCTGATTTTACTGCATCTAAAATTTTGTATAAGATGATTGGTTATAAGTTTGATAAAAAATAAAAAAGTAGTTTCAATAATAAAAATTCAATAAAAAAATGATTCCAATGAAAATTAAAAAATCAATAATTAAAATAATTAATAAATCCAATAATAAATAAAAAATAAAAATTTATTAAAAATAATTATAAAAATTTAAATAATAGTTCTAACATTGTTTTAATTAAAGGGGTGCATTCAAATTTGAAGGCAATATCTGATGTTGTTAAGCATCAAAAAAAGATAAAAAAGGGAATTAAAAAGTATGGTCATTTTGCAGAGCATAATTATCTGCATTATTTATATAATGAAACTAGGTGGGACAAAAATATTTTCTTCGATTTTGGTAATGGTAAGTGCTTACTTGTACAATTTGATAAAGACAATAATGTCTGGAGTCTTTTTCCCAATGGAATATTGGCTCCAGAAAGCGAGAGACTTGATTTACTATTAGAGGCCACAAATTACATTCTAAAGAAACAAAAAGCCAAAAAATTTGTTATTGAGGTTTCTGAAGATCTGAAAAAAAAGCTTTTAAATAAATTTAAAATAAAAAACAGCTTTAGAGCCTGCAATTATACTGAAATTCTTTATTGGCCAACGTACAATATGGACTTATGGAATTCAAGGCTCAAAGGCAGCAAGTGGAAAAAATTAAGAAATATCAAAAACAGATTCTATAAGAAGAACAAAGTAAGTGTAAGAAACAGCAAGGATATTCCTAAGGAAAAACTTAAAAGAATATTGTCAAGCTGGCTGAAAAAAAGAAAGGATAATGACAGGGTTGACAAGGATTATTATTTTAATTTGATTGATAATAATTTTAAGGGTTTGGATATGGCAAAAACATTGTGTGTCAATGGAAAGCCCTGCACTATAACTGCAGGCTGGAAAATACCAAACAGCAACAATTATTATTCTTCCATAGGCATACTTGATTACTCTTGTCCAGGATTAGGGGAAGTAGCAAATATTGACGACCTTAACAGGCTTAAGAGAGAAGGTTATGATTATGTTGATTTTGGAGGTTCAGATAAGGTTTTGCTTTACTTTAAAAAGAAGTTCAGGCCTGAGAAGATTTATAAAACCTACACATTCTCAATAGTAAGAAGATAGATGATAAGATTTGTTTATCCCTGACTGGTTAAAGCCGCTATATCCTTAATGAAATTTATCATTCCATTAATGGCATCAAGTATGTTCCAGTCATTCTTTATGAGAAAAATCAGGAATATTATGGCAAGTATAAATATTATAAAATTGAATATCCCCTTAAATAATGCCCTTTTATTTAGTTTTTCCATTTTGTTTATTCTATTATAGCAAGTTTATAAATTTTTTTGCTTTTTCTAATTTCAGTGACGGAAAACCGAAATGTTTATATAAATACAATTATGGGTTAAATGATAAAAAAGAGGTAGATGAGAATGGCAAAGGATGAGCCTTATGATCTTATGCCCCACAGGGAGATTGTTGAATTAAAGAAACAGATACAGGAATTAAGGTCAAAAAGAGATGAAACTTCTTCTGACGAGCTATTGGATTCTATAAATGCTTTGACAAAAAGCATGGATGCTATGCTAAAATTATTTAGTGAGGCAGCTGAAGAACTTAAGGTTGAAGGAAATGGTGGTACAGATATGACTTCTATAAGTAAAAAACTTGATAAAATTATAGAGCAAAACAGGGCAATTACAGAAATGATTGGGAATCTTGCTGGAAAACGAGAAAAACCACTGCTGCATAAACCAATCCCTAGACCAGATTTTCAACCTCCTCAAGGGCTAAGTCCTAATTCTCAACAGCCCCTAAGGTTTGAACCACAGGTTAATGAACCAAAACTTCCAGAACTTGATGAGTTACCACCATCTCAGCAGTTTGATCAGCCACCAAGGCCTCAACAACAAGGACCAGTTGCAATGCCAAGCGTTCCATTTTCCAGTATTAAAGAGCCCAAGAAAAAAGGCCTGTTTGGAAGATTAAAAAAGTAAAAATGCAAAATATTTCTTTGGATCATATAAATCCATCAGATTTGAAAAATTTTTTAAGGAAGATTTGCATAGTGAGCAGCAGACATGTGAGAGAGGATAAGTACTTAGGAACAGCAACTAAAGAAATGTTAAGGGCAAGGGTTCAAGAACTTGAAAAAGAGCTGCGGCAAATAAGAGAAGAAAAAGACAGTGCATTAAAAGAAAACAGAGACAAGATTAATGAATTGAATATTGATTTGTTGTCTATAAAAACAAAAATAAATGAACTACTGCAAGCTAAAAAAGAGAAGGAGATGAGGGTGAAAAATTTGGAGATAAAACTAAGGAAAAACAGTAGCTAGATATCTCTTCCCATCAATGTATTCCTGTTGTTTAATCTTGCACGCTTGCTTGCTTCTTCTATCAGCTTTTCAACTTTTTTATTTAATGCCTCATAAAAATCTTCTGATACGCTTAATGTCTTGCCGTCAACTTTGGCATGATTCTTTACCTGCGACCTTACAACCAAGCTTGTTCCCATTAAAATCACCTATTATTAGTTTTTATTTATGCGCAAACCAGAACCTTAATTTGTTTTTTTCTTTTTTATCTAAACAACAGAATCCATATCTGATGAATTGAATAACCTCATTTTCTGCCAGTTTCTTTGCCAGTGGCTCTGCAAGGCCCTTAATTAATTTTTTGTCAGGCATTAAGACTTCTGTTTTGACTAAATCTTTTTGCTTTGGCAACCAATGAATAATTAAATCCCCGCTTTTTTTGAATTGTTTATACTCTAGAGAATGGAAAACTAACTTGGGTCCTTTTTTCTTAAAATTCAAGCAATCCATTAGCCTGTATAATCTTCCATTTTTAAATTTCTTAAAATCATCTTTCTCAATATAGAACTTGTCTTTTACTTTGAATTCCCTAACTTGTTCTTTCGCATCCGGATGCAGTTTTAATTTTACAGTCTGTTCAGGAGCTTTCTCTATCTTTATTTCTTTAATATCATGAATGAAAAAATATCTATTAGCTTTTGCATCTAAAATCCTTTTGTTGTGCACAATAAGATCGTCCCATGTAAGAGTGGATTCTGCTTTTGTGATTCCAGTGGATAAAACAAAATTTTTTATTGCTTTTGGTAGAAAACCGCGACGCTTTAATGCGACTATTGTTGTTAAGGAAGGATCATCACATCCTATTAGCTTCTTTTTCTTTATTAAATCCCTTATGACTCTTCCAGAGCTCTCTACACCTTCTAAATTAAAACGTGCAAATTCATAGATCTTTGTCTGCTTAAAGCCAAGTGTATTCTGAATATATTTTTGCAATTCATTCCTTAATTCAAATTCTTTTGTTCTTAGCCTGTGGGTAACTTCTTCTATGCCATCCATCGCTGCATTCTGAAAATCATAAGTCGGCCATACATGGTATTTTTTTCCCTGCCTTGCGTGCTTGTGGTTTATTACCCTAAGTAAAGCAGGGTCTCTCATTGTGGTGTTTTCATGCTGCATGTAGCCTTTAAGCCTCAGGACCATTTTACCTTCTTTTGCTTTGAATAATTCATCAAACCTTTTGAGATGCTCTTCTTCTAGCAAATAGCGGCATGTACATTCTTTGCCCTCAAACCTGTCTTTCTTTATCTTTTCCTGGGAGCATGTGCATAAGTATGCAAAACCTTTTTCCACCATTTTCTTAGCCAGATTATAGAATTCTTCCATGTGGTCAGATGCATAATCTACTACGTCTGGCTTTATTCCCAGCCATTCATAATTTTTTAGATGTATTTTATAGAATTCTTTGTCAATAAGTTTTGGGTTGGTATCCTCAAACCTTAAAATAAATTTTCCATTATATTTTTTTGCAAGTTCATAATTAAGAAAAATTGCTTTTGCATGCCCTATATGGGGATATTTGCTCGGTTCAGGCGGAAATGCAGTAACAACTTGTTCATTTTCCTTAATGTCAAAAACAGAGAAAATATCTTTTTTTTCCTTTACAGTTTCCTTAAATGAATATTTTTCAAGCTCTTTTTTTTGTTTTTCTAAATTTAAAGAATTAACTTCATCAACTATTTTTTTTATTTCTTTGCTTAATTTCTTTGTGTCCTTCTTAAGCTCTGGATTTTCAGCAAGAACCTTGCCTATAATTGCGCCTATGTGTGCCTTTCCTTTGTATTTTACTGCATTTTGTAAAGCGTATTTTAATATGAGTTCTTTCATTTTTAACTATATCCCTTTTTTATTTATATTATTTAAAAATGAAAGCTACGAACGTTAGTGAGTATGCTTTCATAATATAATTAATGATAGTATAACTTATTTAAATATATACCTCAACATTTAAATAATCTGCCTATTATCTTTTGAATATGGCCAGCAACTTACTTAGGAAAAATAGTTTTGTCTTATTTGTCCTGATTATTGCAGTTTTATTAATACTCTCAGGATTATATGCTGAATGGCTCTGGTTTGATTCATTGAAGTATCTTTCTGTTTTCAAGACTGTGCTTTTTTCAAAAATAGCATTAGGGGCTGTAGTTTTTCTTGTGTTCTTGGTATTTTTACTGATAAACTTCATTGTACTCAAGCAGAAAGCAAATATCACCAATAAAAAAATATACCTGAGTGTTACAGTTGTTGTTTCACTGCTTGCAGGATTTGCCGCAAGTACATACTGGTTTGTTGTGTTAAGATTCCTTAATTATGTTAATTTTGGATTTGTTGATCCGATTTTCAAGAATGATATTGGTTTTTATATCTTTGTTCTGCCTTTTTACAGATTTGTATTAAATGTGTTGCTTTTCGTGCTGATAGCAGTCCTTGTCATGTCAGCAGTTGCTTATCTATTTACAATTAAAACAAAAAAAGCTCCTAAGGCGGATGTTAAGGAAGGGATTCCTAAGGGAGGAATGCCTTTTGGTTTTGAGCAGCCTTTTCAGCAAATTAAAATAGAGGTTCCAAAAAAAGGAAGAACACATTTAGCTTTTTTAGCTGGTTTGTTTTTGATAATCTTTGCAGCATTCTTTTATCTTAAGAGATACTCTATTTTGTTTTCTTCACAGGGAGCAGTTTTCGGAGCAGGCTATACTGATATTGTAATCACTCTTCCGCTATACACAATTTTATCAGTTCTTGCATTAATAACTGCGTTTATAGCATTTGCTTATATTTATAATCAGAACATTAAATTGTTTATTGGAAGCATCGCATTAATTTTTGTGGTGTCTTTTGGAGGAGGTATTGTAGTAGGCATAGTGCAGGGTCTGTATGTCCAGCCGAATGAGTATAACCTTGAAGATCCTTACATAAAGCAAAACATCAAACATACATTGTTTGCGTATGGCCTTACTAATGTTTATACAAGGGATTTCCCAGTAACTTACGACCTTACTATTGATGATATTAACAATAACAGGGCAACCATAGATAATGTAAGGTTATGGGACTGGAGGCCTTTATTAACAACAAACAAACAGATACAGCTTTTCAGAACATATTATGAGTTTCTTGATGTAGATGTTGACAGGTATACACTTGATAATAAACTCAGGCAGCTGATGATTTCTCCTAGAGAATTAGATCAGAATCAACTGGCTACTAAAGCAAAAACATGGGTTAATGAAAAATTGGTGTATACACATGGGTATGGAGCAGTTGTAAGCCCTGTTAATAAGGTAAGTAAGGAGGGTCTTCCAGAGCTGTTTGTCAAGGATATTCCTCCAAAAACAGAGTATGATGAACTAAAAATCACACAGCCAAGAATCTATTTTGGCGAGCAGTCAAATGATTTTATTGTTGTCAACACAAAAGCAAATGAATTTGATTATCCTCTTGGTAATGAGAATGTGTTTACCTCTTATGAAGGTAAAGATGGGGTTCAGCTTTCAAATATACTAAAAAAAGCTATTTTCTCAGTTAAACTTGGTTCTGTTAACCTATTTGTGTCAAGCGCTGTTACTCCGGAAAGTAAAGTGCTGCTTAGAAGGAATATTGTTGAAAGGGCAGCTGCTTTAGCCCCTTTCCTTGAATATGACAATGATCCTTATGTTGTTATTAATGAAGGCAAATTGTTCTGGATAATAGATACATACACAACATCAGACAACTTCCCATACAGCGAGAATATTGTTGGTATCAACTACATTAGAAATGCGGTTAAAGTTGTTGTAGATGCTTACAATGGGAATATAGACTTTTATATTGTGGATGGGGAAGATCCTTTAATACAAAATTATGCAAAAATTTTCCCAGAGCTGTTTAAGGATTTTGAAGATATGCCTGATGGCTTAAAAGAGCATATTAGATACCCAGAAGATTTAATGAGAGTGCAAATGGAGATTTATGGCACATATCATATGAAAGATCCACAAGTTTTCTATAACAGGGAAGATGTCTGGAGAACTCCAAATGAAATTTATAGGAGCAATGAGATTGAGCTTAGACCATATTATATTGTTCTTAAGCTTCCTGATGCAGAAAAAGAAGGATTCTTTTTAATCACGCCATTAATTCCTCGTGGAAAAGAGAATATGATTGCATGGTTTGTGGCTCATTCAGATCCTGAAGAATATGGCAAATTAGAAGTGTTTAGGCTGAGCAAACAGGAGCTTACTTACGGCTCAATGCAGATAGAGGCAAGAATAGATCAGGATACTGAAATTTCTCAATTGTTGACATTGTGGGGTCAGCAGGGCTCTGAAGTGATAAGAGGAAACCTTATAACAATGCCAATAGAACAAAGTTTTCTTTACATTGAGCCAGTTTACTTGAAAGCTTCTGCCAGTGGAGCCTTACCGCAACTCAAAAGAGTTATTGTTGCTTATGAAGGCAAACTGACAATGCAGGAAACTCTTGAAGAAGCACTTGAAGTTATTTTCAAAGGAAAGGTAGAGAAAGTTAAGGGAAAAATTTCTATTCCTGAAACATTATCTGAAAAATTCAAAACAGCTTCAGAATTGTATGAAGAAGCACAGGAAGCTTTAACCAAAGGAGACTTTGCAGAATACGCTGAAAAAATAGAAGAACTTGGCAGAATTCTTGAGGAGGGTTGAATAGAGGTTTGGGTACGTTTACTTAATAACGAATAGAAAACTATTTAAACAAGCTATGCAGAAATATTGTTAACAAAGACTAAGGGGTTTATATTCTTAAATAAAATAGGGGTTAATATGGGGAGAAAAATTACGGTAATTCCTAGAGCACCTGTTGGAAGGATTTTAATGAAAGCAGGAGCTAAAAGAGTTTCAGCAGATTCTGTTGATGTTTTTACAGAGATTCTTACAGAAAAGACAGAGAGTATAGCTACACAGGCAGCTAGAATAGCAAAACATTCAGAAAGAAAAACTGTTAATGAGGGAGATGTAAGGTTAGCTGCTAAGCAATAATGTAATTTCTCGTCGATAAAATAAGATTAAACGAAAACAGCGAAAAACTTTGTTTTTCTGGTCTTCGAAATTTTTCAAATTTCGAAAACTTTATAAACAACTCTATATACTACAAACTATATTCCAAAAAACAAATTTTACAAAGATAATATCTCGGGGGTGCAATAAATGGATAATAAAGAAATTTTCAATGTCTTTTTCAGGGAAAAGCCAGCTATGATGCTGGTGGAATTAAAAAACGCAAAATCTGAAATTTATGCATCTTCTTTGGCAAAGTGTGTTGACTGCACATATTCTCATGTTGTTAAAATCCTGCAGGAAATGGAAAAATCAGGCTTGATAAATTTTGAAAAGCAGGGAAGATTGAAACTGCTTACATTAACAAAAACAGGTTTTGAGATTGCTGACCATATTGACGGGATAAGGATTAAGTTATAAAGAAATATTTTCAAACAATCTCTTCCATCGCTCTTTTTTCTAAAATAACTTTTGTTTTGTTAATGAACTCTTCTTCCATGTCTGTAGGTATTAAGGCGCCAGCAGCATTTGCATGTCCGCCAGCTTCGCAGTTTGGCATATCTTTTGTTATTTCTGAAATAATTTGCTTTAGGTCCATTCCATTATTAATGCCGCACATTCTTAATGAAACTTTTGTTGTTCCGTCTATTAACTGCGCCATTGACATTATGAATTTTTCCTGGACATTGTTTGACTTTGATAAAATAGAGGCTAATGTTCCAATTAAGGTTGACCTTATTTGATCCTGTGCGTTTATTATTACATAACCATTTCCCTTTGTTACAAAACTGCTGGTTTTATTTTCATCATACCACTTTAAAGATTTTATAATTTCCCGTTTATAATCACTCATTAGACAAATAGCCTTTCTCTTTATTTTTTTGTCTCCTAAACAAGCTCCAATACCTAATGATGCTTTATCTAATCTTCCGCATGCATTAAGCAGTGTTGCAAATTCTTTTGCGTCCTTTGTAGGGCTTTCTTCCTTTTCTTCTTTTAAAATATAAACATTGCCAAGAACATCATCTGGATTTTTTTCATTGAGTCTTTTTAGTATAACTCCGGTTACAAGATTTTTCATTTCCTCCTTACTTAAATGAGTAACTTTTTTCCATTCCTTTCCATGTTTTGGGTTTATTCCGATCTGCTGAAGAAATTGTATTGCTCCTGATTCAGAGCCTGTAACACCCGGGATAAAAGGGTCTGTGCAATACTCCAAAACTTTGTGCAGTGGTTTTGTTTGAGCCCCGAATAACCTTAAACCCCTAATAACCTTAATCTTCCCTTTCTCAACAGCAGTTTCTAAAATTTCATTGTTTATCCTGTCAAAACCATTATGTTCCTGCATATCTCCAATAGCACCGATAATTGCTATATGTGCAAATTCCTCCATCTTTTTGTTAAAACAGCAAGCAAATAAATAAACAATGCCAGCACCTGAAACTTCTTTGCCAGCATCAATTCCGAATTTATGAGGGTTTACAAAGAAAACATTATTTTTAGTATCTATTTTTTCAGGTTTGTGATGATCAAAGATAAAGACTTTCTTACCCTTAAATTTTTCTTCGATGCCTGTTATTGCCCCTGAACCTATATCAGTAAATACATAATATTTGTAGGGTTCCCTTGCCAACTCTTCTAATACCTCTTTTTTTATCTGCTGAATAATTGAAATAGAATACTTTCTATTGTCATTATTTAGGCATTTGACCATTATAGAAGCAGCGCTTAGGCCATCAGCGTCCAGATGGCTCACAATTCTTATAACCTCTTTCCTGTCAATTTTTTTAAATTCATCTACAGCTTTTTTTATATCTTCCTTGAACAGCTCATAAGAATCCATTTTAAAAATTTAAGAAACAAGGTTGTATTTATGTGTTTTGATTTCTAAGTTCCAAACCTTCTTTCTCTGGTTTTAAAGTCCTCTATTATAGCAACTAAATCTTGTTTTGTAAATTCCGGCCATAACTTATCTATGAAGAAGAGCTCTGCATAAGCCATCTGAAATAAAAGAAAATTGCTTATTCTTTTTTCCCCACCAGGCCTTATTAATATATCAACATCATCAGGAAGATAAAGATTTTCCTTAATAATGCTTTCATCAATATCTTTAATTCCTTTGCTTATAATTTTCTTAAAAGCATCAACTATTTCACTTCTTGCACCGTAAGCTAATGCCAAATTCAATTTATAATTTCCATAATCCTTTGTCATTTCCATGACCTCATTCATAGATTTCTGCATATCCTCGGGGAACATAGAAATCCTTCCGATAAAACTTATCTTAACCTTATTGTCATGTATTGTCTTGTCTTTTTTGAAATCTCCAATTCTCTTCCTGAATAGATTAAACAAATAATCAACTTCTTTTTTGCTTCTTTTAAAATTCTCAGTAGAAAAACAATATAACGTGACTTCCTTGATTCCCAGCTCCACACACAATTTCAATAATTCCTTTATCTTATTAAAGCCTTTCTCATGGCCCATGAATTTAGGAATCCCTAATTTTTCAGCATATCTTCTGTTGCCGTCAAGAATTATTGCTATATGTTCTGGATTGTTTTGAGTCATTTTTTATTTTGAATAACGTTGATTGGTTTTTATATTTTATGTATATTATTTGTAGAAATTTAATCATTAGTATAAATTTATATATTTAAGCACTTTAATTATTTATAATGAAATACAACATCAGAGCTGCATTATGGCTGAGCCTTGTTATTTTTGTAATTTTTTTGCTGCAGAAATTAATTCCCAGCTTTACTGATTTGTTTATTCTTGACAGCAGATTGGTTTTTCTTAGAATCTGGACTTTATTGACTGCTATATTCCTGCATTCCGGGATTGTACATCTGCTTTACAACTTATTTGCATTAGCATTATTTGGAAGTATTTTGGAGAATATAATCGGGAGCAAAAAGTTTTTGATTTTGTTTTTTATTTCTGGGTTGGCTGCAAGTTTTATGAGTCTGCCATTTTACACTCGCGTCTTAGGTGCTTCAGGTGCTATTTTCGGAATTTTGGGGATGTTAGGTATGTTAAGGCCAAAACTTACAGTGTGGCTTTATCACCTTCCAATGCCTATGATAGTTGCTTTGTTTGTGTGGGGGATTGGAGATATAATCGGAATTTATGCACCAACAGGAACTGCAAATATTGCACATCTTGCTGGTCTGGGTGTTGGCTTAGTTGCTGGAATCTATTATAAAAAACAATTTAGGGAAATGAAAAGGAGAGAAAGAGATGTTCATATTGATGAAGAAAAGGCAAGGGAATGGGAAAAGAGTTTTTAATTTTTATTTTACACAAACTTTTTAAACATTATTCTAAAACATTAGAGCTATGAAAGTTAAAATCAATAAAGAACTGATAGAACATGTTGCAGAAGTCGCAAGATTAAAGCTTACAGATAAGGAGATAGAAAAATTCTCAAAAGAGCTTAAGGAGGTTATTGAAGCTTTCTCAAAGCTGGATAAAGTTGATACAAAAGGTATTGAGACTAGTTTGCAGGCTGTAGAATTAAAAAATATGTTAAGGAAAGATGAAAAAGAAGATTCATTTACTCAGGAAGAGGCTTTAAGCTTAACTGAGCATAAAAAGGATGGCTATTTTAAAGGTCCAAGGGCTGTTTAAGTACAATATAATAATTTCAATATTCATTGGTTGAATAATTAAAAATAAAATTCAATAAAAAATAAACAAAAAATAAAATTCCAATAAAAAAAGTTCCAATAATAAAAACCAATTAATAAAATTCAATGAAAAATTATAAATAAAAAATAAAAAATTTTCAATTAATAATAAAATAAAAACAATAAAAAAGAAGAACAATTAAAAAATAATATGAAAAATGAAAATAAATGAATTTATTGAGAAAATAAAAAATAATGAAATTGACATAGTGGAGCATACTCAAAAAGTTATTGACGAGTGCAAAAAAATAAATAAAGAGTACAATTATCTTAATATTATTTCTGAAGATTTGGCTTTGAAACAGGCAAAAGAATTACATAAAAAAATAAAAAACAAAAAAGATATAAAAAATAAAAAATTATTAGGGGTTGCTGTTTCTGTTAAAGACAGTATCTGTGTAAAAAATGTAGAAAGTGCAGCTGGAAGCAGGATTCTTAAAGGCTACAAACCGTTATTTGATGCGACTGTAATTAAGAAGGTAAAAGATGCTGGTGGTATAATAATAGGAAAAACCAGTCAGGATGAGTTTGGTTTTGGCAGCTTTTCTGTTAATGTTGGCCTGGGTTTTAAAGTTCCTAAAAATCCATTTGACAAGGAAAGAAGCTGTGGTGGTAGTAGTGGAGGAGCTGCTGGATTAAGCCAAAAAGCATCATTTCCTCATGTTGCTTTAGGTGAGAGTACTGGTGGCAGTATAGTTGAGCCAGCTTCTTTTTGCGGTGTATTTGGTTTATGCCCTACATATGGTCGTGTCAGCAGATACGGCTTAATTGACTATGCAAATAGTTTAGATAAAATAGGACCTTTAGGGAAGAATACTTATGATATTGCATCATTATTGGAAACAATTTCGGGTTTTGACAATAACGAGAGTACAACAATAAATAAACCCATTGATAATTATACAGAATTTGTAAACAATGATAAAAATAATAAATTAAAAATCGGTATTATTAAAGAATCATTTGACGATATTGATGATAAAATAAATAAAAAAATAATGGAAGCAATTAAAAAATTAGAAGATTCTGGGACTAAAATACAGGAAATTTCTTTAAAGTTACCAATAGAGCAGGGTTTATCTACTTATTATATATTGGCAACCTCTGAAGCTTCCACAAACTTGGCAAAATACTGTGGAATGAGATATGGAATTAGCGATAAATTAGAAGGAAATTTTAATGAATATTTTACTAAAGTGAGGGGCCATGATTTAGGCCAGGAAGCAAAAAGAAGAATTATTTTGGGAACGTTTGCAAGAATGTCTGGTTACAGAGATGCTTATTACATAAAAGCAACAAAAGTCAGGGCAAAGATTGTTAATGAATACAAGAAAATGTTTAAGAAATTTGATGTGTTAATAAGTCCTACTGCTCCAATATTATCACCTAAGTTTTCTGAGATTGAAAAATTGAGTCTGTTGCAGCAGTATATGATGGACATAATGACAGTTTCCCCAAATGTAGCAGGACTGCCGCACATGAATGTGCCGGTTGGTTTTGAAAACAACCTACCAGTTGGAATGTTGATGATATCAGACCATTTGCAGGAAAGCAAATTGATACAGTTAGGAAGTGTTTTTCAATAATCAAATAAAAAATTTATTTTTTGTATTCTTTGTCATCAAAGAAACATACAGAATTATTTTCATTAATGTAAGTATAAGCTGAATG
>Ga0187833_10001069_pt1 | contig 31942 bp, 23 predicted proteins | sample ETNtaG_37_FD_167968 | JGI IMG/M metagenome (GOLD analysis project Ga0187833, IMG submission 167968) | Marine microbial and viral communities from oxygen minimum zone, Eastern Pacific Ocean - ETNP2014_SV_400_PacBio MetaG (Illumina Assembly) | ecosystem: Environmental > Aquatic > Marine > Hypoxic...
ACCCTTTTTCCTTTAAAAATAGCTGGTCTTTTTAATAACCCTCCCAATGTTATGGCGCTAGATGGTTCCACTATTATTTTCATGCGTTCCCATATCATTCGCATGGCAGAAATTATTTCTTCTTCAGTCACCGTAATAATTCCATCCACGAACTCTTGAATAATCGGAAAGGGTACGGTCCCCAATTGGGCGCGGAGCCCATCACAAATGGTGTCGATGGATTTATTCGTTTCTATCTTGCCCGATTTCAATGATCGGTACGCATCATCAGCTTCTGAGGGTTCAGCCCCATAAACAATTATTTTGGAATTTATTCCCTTTGCGGCAAGCAATGTACCGCCTAATAAACCCCCACCACTCACGGGACAAACAATCATATCCAGATTGGGCTCGTCTTCCATTAACTCCTTGGCACATGTTCCCTGCCCGGCCACAATGCGCTCATCATTGTACGGATGAACAACAATGGCACCAGTTTGTTCAACAAGGTCTGCCAACACACTTTCACGGGAGGATTGTTCCGGTTCACACCATACGACGATTCCCCCATTCCGCTCAACATTGTTAACTTTAATCTTCGGTGTATTGTTGGGCATTACCACTTTGGTTTTTCCCCCTCTTCTTGTCACTGCCATAGACAATGCTGCACCATGATTCCCGGAGGATGTGGTTGCCACACCTTTCTCTATTTCTGTTTGAGAAAGCTGTTCCACCGTATTGGTGGCACCCCGAATTTTAAATGCGCCTACTTTTTGGAAATTTTCACATTTGAAATAAAGTTTGGCACCACTCAATTCATTCAGACTCTTATTGGTCAAAATAGGCGTCCGATGAATCAAATGCCGAATGCGTTTATGGGCTAATTCAATTTCTTTCAGTGTAACCATGGTTGAATATAAATTTGACCTGAATAAAAAACATATTCTTTAAGGAATAAAATGAGTAAGCATTCAAACCAGCACATGACCACCGATGAATTTCGGAAACAAGGCAAAAAAGTTATCGACTGGATTGCCGATTATTATGATCAAATTGAACAATATCCTGTCCTTTCCCAGGTAAAGCCGGGAGAAATTCGTTCCAACCTTCCCGAATCTGCACCTCTAAAAGGACGTGAATACGGAGATATTTTATCTGACATGGATAAAATGATGCCCGGTATTACCCATTGGCAATCACCCAATTTTCATGCTTTTTTCCCCTGTGCCACCAGTGGGCCCGCAATTCTTGGAGACCTCATATCAACTGGTTTAGGTATTCAGGGTATGATTTGGGCGACCAGTCCAGCTTGCACTGAGGTTGAAACCCATGTATTAGATTGGCTCGTGGATATGATGGATTTACCCAAAAAGTTTAAATCCACTGCTAGCGGTGGAGGTGTTCTCCAGGATACAGCATCCAGTTCCAGCTTGGTCGCCCTAATTGCCGCTCGAGAACGCACGTCTCATGGGGATACAAATTTAAATGGCTCAAATAGGCAGTTAACGGTCTATACCTCACAACAGGCGCACTCTTCAATAGAAAAGGCCGTCAAGATTGCAGGAATGGGTAAAAACAATCTTCGATTAGTGAATGTAGATAGTACTTTTGCTATGGATCCAAAACATCTGAAAGAATTAATTGAAAATGATTTGGCGCAAGGATTGATACCTACATTTGTGTGTGCTACAGTGGGTACCACGTCCAGCACAGCGATGGATCCACTGAAGGAAATCGGGAATATTTGCACGGAATATGGTATTTGGCTACACGTGGATGCAGCCATGGCAGGACCTGCGGCGCTATGCCCAGAATTTAGATTTATTAATGATGGGTTGAATTTTGCCGACAGTTACACTTTTAATCCACATAAATGGATGTTAACCAATTTTGACTGCAGTGTTTTTTATGTAGCCAATAGAAAAGTATTAATTGATTCTTTATCCATTTTACCGGAATACTTGAAGAACAAAGATACTGATTCTAAAACGGTGATTGACTATCGTGATTGGGGAATTCCTCTCGGTCGACGGTTTCGTGCCCTCAAATTGTGGCATGTGATTAATTATTATGGTGTGGAAGGATTGCAGGTGTTCATTAGAGGACATGTAGAAAACACACAGAAATTAAAATCATGGATCGAAGCCGATGAACGATTTGAGATTGTAGCACCTGTGCCACTTAACCTCATTTGTTTCCGTCATCAAAACGGAAATGAATTCAACGAAAATCTGGTCAATTCACTTAATGAAAGTGGAAAAATATATCTCACCCACACCAAATTAAATGGCCAATATATCATTCGATTTTCTGTGGGCCAAGCTGGCACATCCTTGGATCATTTAAAGAAGAGTTGGGATTATATCTTAGAAACGGTGAAAGAGATGGAAAAAGATTAAGGCTTTTCAGCCAACTCAACCAATACGCCACCGGTGCTTTTCGGGTGGATAAACACTACTTTATAGCCTTCGGCTCCTATAGTTGGTTCATCAGATAAAATTTGTATATTTAATTCTTTAAGTTCTTTTATTGCTTTTTTTACATCTTCTACTTCATAACATACATGATGTATCCCTGGCCCCCGATTTTCCAAAAATTTTCCAATCGGAGTATCTCCACCCATAGATTCTAATAATTCAATTTTACCTTTACCTGTATCGTAAATATCAGTTGTGACCCCCTGGTCTTCCACCACTTCTGTTCCGCTATGAGATATTTTAAGGATATGCTTCCAAAACGGTGCATCCTTATCTATGCTATTCACCGCAATTCCAATATGTTCTATGCCCAGTATTTTCATATTATATTAAATTATTATGATTGGAATTTATAGATACTCCCAAACCATTCCCTTGAGGCAATACCAATTTTCCATTTTCTACAGTTACTCCCAGATATGGATCATTATTAATGAGCAGGTGCCCATCTAAATCGGCATAATCGACTAAAGGGGATAAATGGGCCGCCGCAGTAATTCCCACTGAAGACTCAATCATACATCCCAGCATGATGCTCATATCCCTTTCACGTGCCATTTTTACCATCTTCATGGCTTCAAATAGATTCCCACACTTCATCAGTTTAATATTGATTCCATCAAATATACCATGTATCCCAGGTATATCGCTGGAATTCAGACTGTTTTCATCCGCAACCAGTGGTAGTGGCGATTGCGTCCTTAAAGTGGCCGTATCCTTTAAATTTGTTGATTTAAATGGCTGCTCAACAAACTCCACATTTCGTTCGGATAGCCAACGGCACATCTTTATCCCGGTTTCCAAATCCCACCCTTCATTGGCATCGACACGGATTAATGTATCTGTTTCTGCCCGAATCGCATTCATGATTTCCTTATCCTGTTTCTCACCCATACCCAGTTTTATTTTTAGAATATGGTAAGGTGCTGCTTCAGCAACTTTCTCAGGTATAAGATCCATATCTCCAATAGAAATTGTAAAAGATGTCTTTGGCATCTTTTCAGGATTCGCACCAAAATATTCACATAGAGAAATACCTTCTCTTTGACACCACCAATCTAAGATGGCCATAGACAAAGCCACTTCTAATGATTTAATTCCTTTGGATTGGGGCAAAACATGATTTGAAAATTCAACCGGATCAGTCATGGAATCCGGTAAAGAGATTCCGCATTCGAGTATATTTATTATATCTTTCGAAAATTCATTATACCGAGCAGAAGGCGCTGCTTCTCCACGACCCACAATCCCCTCTCCTTTAAGATACACATAAACAATATCATAATAATCGTGCGAACTTCTGGAAATCCCAAATGGATGGGTACAATTAACTCTAAATGTGGTAAAAGATAATTTCATCATTTAATTTGGTGCGCCCGCACTGCCTTCCCAATCGGGGTCAGCCACGCCAATCCACTCTCCCGTTTTACTATTTTTTTGCACAGCATGCACACGACCAAATCTTCCTTTCCCTCTTTGAATCGATACGACATGCCCCATATTAATAAAATATGTACTATCGGCCTTTGACCATGCATCTGTACCCGTCCATTCCAAATCAATACCCTCTTTTTGTGGATAGACTCTCGGGAGTGCCATGGCTTTATCCAAAGAATGATTCTGATCAATAACCCGACTAATTACGGCTACAATTGCAGATGGAATTTTGGCACCACCCGCCGCCCCTAATGCTAAAATGGGTGAACCATCTTTTGATACAATTATGGGTGAAATATGAGATGCTGCTCTTTGACCGGGTTTTACTTCCCCCAAATACCCCCCCAATGTTTGAGCATAAACAAATCCCAATCCCGGTGTAACAACTTTAGATCCCATGATCGTACCTACCGTTTGAGTAAGGGAAACAACCATTCCATTTTTATCCACCACAGTTAAGTGTGTTGTATGCCCCATGGGTGCTGTAAAAGATTCAGGTAAATCATCCCAATCTTCAAATGCTTGTTCATTGTGTATTTCAGCCGCTCGCTTCTCTGCCCATTTTTTAGAAGTAAGTTTTTCGGCATCCAATAATGATTTTTGATTTTTTCGATCTAAATAAGCGGATTCAACGGCGTGATAAACCGCCTCTCCCCAATCCAAATTATTTGTTAAATCATCAGATAAGGACTCAAGTATATGTAAAGCCTCAATGGTTATGGCACCAAAGGAAGGCATCCAAAGTGCCGAAAGATCATACCCTCTATATGAGCCTGTTACAATATGAGAAACTTCAGCCTCGTAATCGGCCAGCGCTTTCATACTAAGCACACCGCCATTAGCGTGATTATCTGCCACAATTTTTTCTGCAATCCATCCAGAATAAAAGACATCAGGACCATTATCTGCAATTGCTTGCAATACATTCGCCAAGTCTTTTTGTACAAACCATTGCCCTGGTACCATGGGAGAACCATCCGTTTGGAGAAAATGCTGCCGCGTCCCTTCGAATTCGTTTAATTGTTTATTCACCATGGATTGACGAATTGCTTCTCCAGCAATGAGTGCATGGCCTTTATCTGCAATCTCAATGGCTGGATTCATAATGGATTTCAGCGCTAATGAACCAAAATCTGCTTGTGCTTTTGTTAATCCTTTTACCACGCCCGGAATACCAATACTGGGATACCCATAGCGTTTTTTGGGTGCATTTTCAAAATCGTAATCCTGGGGGGCTGCCGTGGTACCATCAATCCCATGGTACCCTGTTTCTGGAGAATAAATTAATATTTGGTTTCGGCCGCCAATACCATTCATGGATGGTTCAACAACGGCCAATGTAAAGGCTGCAGCCACTGCTGCATCAACAGCATTCCCTCCCTTGGCCAAAATATCCACACCTGCTTTTGTCGCCAAAGGATGGCCCGTAACTACCATTCCATTTTTAGAATGATGCACTTTTTGGGATGATTCAAAATAAACACCACCATTAGATGGACCCGATGATGAGCATCCAACAAAGGTTAGTACAAATATGGCACAATATTTTTTCATCATATCAACTCCTTTTCAATTGCATCCATAAAATTCATATCCCCAAATCGCACCAAATCCGTCGTAGCAATGCCATATTCTTTTTCTGCTTTCTCAATCTCGGACATCGCTTCTTCATCAGAAAATTTAAATGTCAGTAGATTAATACCCAAGAATTTTGAATCTCTAAAATTCTTCATTAAATCCACATGAAGTTCCATGACCAGCTTCATCGAAGAAATAGGTAAATCAGTCACATCTTCGGGGCGACCGGGATCGTGAGTCATAATCATATAGTCGGGCATAGCGCCATGGAGTAATCCCAATGTAACGCCAGCATAATATTGATTAGTCAAAGACCCTTGGCCTTCTACAATCACCAATTCAGTGTCATCTGGACATTGATCAATAACATGCTCTATTTCCCCTGCCATAAAATCAGCCGTAACCGCATCAATGGGTACGCCGGAACCACTGAGCAATATTCCAGTTTGGCCTGTTCCAATAAATTCTACTTTTCGTCCACGCTCTTTTAACCGTTGCGTAATTTCCCAGCCTGTCGTCATTTTTCCTGTATCGCAATCGGTACCCACAATGAGCAACACAGGAATGGTTCGATTCTGCCATGACCCCTTTGGGAAATTCGGCGGTTTTGGTGGCCGTCTCAAATCAGTTAAGGTTACATTATATTTTTTCGCCAAATTGGCTAATTCAGGGTCATCTTGAAGAAATTGATGCATACCACTAATAATGTTACACCCAGACATAATGGCATTTTTGATTTCGTTTCGATATTCATCACTAATAAATCCACCCTGAGATGCATTCCCAAGCACCAATGTATCCGGTTTAAATATTTTACATGCTTCAAAATTTTCAACTACTGGAATATTGCCACCATATCCTAATTCTGATTCTACAAAGATTCCTGACTTTTCTTTATCTATAACGGCCACAACATCTTTAGGACGATAGCGAATAAGCATATTCCCTGTTTTATTCAACATATAGTTAAATGCGCGGTGGCATAAAATGACAATTCTTTTTTCTGTGTTATTCATATAATTATTTATTCGGTAATTTGATTGTATTATTTGGCAATGTCTTCTCAATTTTGCCATAATAATTTAGCAATAAATTAACAAAATGATAAATATTTTACACTTTATTTCTTTTTCAAGATTAATACCGTTATGGTGCTTAACCATAATGATATCATGTACAGAGTCACTTACGGAACCTGAAGAGGAAATTGTAAAAACGACGGCCCTGGTTCCCCAAGGGGTTGGAAAATTCACATTTGATAAATACGCACCCCTATCGGATATGCCAATCACTGTCCATACATATCTCCCAGATTCAACAATTAAAGATATTACTATTATATTTGTGATGCATGGCGCCAGTCGAAATGGCTCAAATTATTGCATCGATTGGGTTGAACCGGCACGGGAGTACAATTTTTTAGTTGTATGTCCTGAATTTGATGAAACTAAATTTCCTGGATCAGCTGGATATAACTTAGGTGGCATGTATGACGATGGTGTCCTCGTGGATTCGGCGAAGTGGACCTTTGCTATCATTGAACCTATATTTACATATTTGAAATCCGAAAAGGTTACTACTTTCGAAACATATGGAATTTATGGCCATTCCGCCGGCTCGCAATTTGTTCACCGATATGCCTTATTTACCCATCCGACAAATGCAAAAATATTTGTTGCCGCCAATGCCGGGTGGTACACCATGACAGATTTTACCGAGGCATTTCCATACGGATTTCAAAATTCACCCATGACAGAAGAAATTATTAAAGGAAAATTTGGACTGGATTTAGTAATTCTTTTAGGAGAAAATGATACTGATCCAAATGCTTCTTCTCTCAGAAAAACCGAAGAAGCTATGCGCCAGGGAGAACACCGTTTTGAAAGGGGAAATACTTTTTACGCCAAGGCCAAATCAATGGCAAATTCCCTGGAAACAAAATTTAATTGGACTAAAGTTACAGTACCGGAAGTGGGCCACTCTAACTTTGAGATGGCACCTGCCGCGGCTAAATTATTTTATGATACATTGAAAAATTAATTAATCAAGTTACGCTTTAAGTGTCTTGTGTAATATATATATATTGTTGACACAAACGCTGATGAAAATTTTGACCATGTAGTTTGATTCTCCCGTATCCCTGGTTTAGGGGCCTCCACCTGAATTGCACTGATCATTCCTCCGTTCTTCGATCCGTGGCGGACCGTATTATATCCACCAGAAAAATAGCGCATACCGTCAGGCCCGGGATCATTCACACTTGGGACACTTTTAAACCCTAGGCTATCTAATATTGCCCCGAAGCTGTTTGCCCCTCTTAGTACCTCAATAAATGAAGAGGAGGAGGAATCCACGAGGGCCCGGATGCTGGTTTCATTCTTAAAGCTATTGGTATTCAAAACCGCATCTGATAAATCTAATTCACTTCCAGATAGTAAATATCCCAACCAATTTCTGAGATCATAGAATCCATCGGGATTCCTTCCATGGCCGTGCATATCAAAGAATAGGCCACTCCCATAATCCGTCTCAATCTTCTTTTTTGCTATACCAATATAATGATGATACTCCTGCCAGGCCCGCAGGGCATACTTATCATCCTGAGCCGCTTCTACACTGTCGCGGTTTGCATCCAATTTTGTCCGTTTCAATCGACAGAGGATCACGTGAGGCCGACCGCCAAACCTTGCGACCATTGTATCCATAACGGTCTTGGTTAATTCGTATGTATTATCATCTGTTACGGTTGTGCCATAAGTCCGGTCAGGAATTTCATCAGGTGTAAGTCTGCCACCGTGGGGCGCTGATAGAATTATAGGTAAATCTCCTGCGTAGTATTCAACATATTTCTCCCTGCCATAATAAACGGAATCGGGATAATAAGGTCCGTCGTACCCGAGGGATGGGAAAGTATCCTGTTTGGTTGTGGTGTCTTGGGGAACAACGGTCTCGTCAGGTGTCTTTTCTGAATCCTCACATCCAATGATGACCGTAACGGGCAAAATTATAATGAGAAAAAGCCACCTTTGTCTTGAAAATGTCATCACGTTATGCAAATAAGCTCACGGTTGTAAATACAATAAATATCCCAATGATATTCAGCAGAAGCCCAGCACGGAGCATTTGCTTCTGTTTAATATATCCAGTACCGTAAACCAATGCATTCGGCGGGGTAGCTACGGGCAACATGAAGGCACAAGTAGCCGCAACACCAATGCCAAATACAAGGGCATAGGTCATGGCAGGACTAAATTGATCCGCCAATGCCATCATGACCGGAATCAAGATCGCTGCTGATCCCGTATTGGATGCTAATTCTGTCAAGAAAATCATAAAACCAATACAGACCATGATGATCAACCATTCCGGCGCACCTGCAATGGAATCAAGAATGGCAGTGGCCAACCATTTTGTTGTGCCTGTTTTCGTCAGGATAACAGATAAACAAAGGCCGCCACCGAATAAGAGCAGTATACCCCATTGAATTTTATCTTCCAATTCTTTCCATGATATTAAACCAAGGGCCGGTGCCAAAGCGGTAATCAGAATTGCGATCATGCGATCGAACTGAATTACCCCAACCCATTGATTAAATTTACTGGAGAATATCCAGCATATCACCGTAAATAAAAATAATACCACACTGCCCTTTGCTTGAGGAGACCAATTCATTTTTTCATCGGAATTTTGCAATCGATTTAATTGGGCATCTGGTTCGGGATGAATGACCAACCGAAGGGCAATAATGACAAAGGGAAACATCATTACTGTAGAAGGGAATCCCACTTTGAACCATGTGAAAAAGTCAATATCCAATGCAGCCACAGCTATCCCGTTTGGAGGCGATCCTACAGCTGTAGCTAATCCGCCGATATTGGCAGCATATGCTGTCCCCAATACAATAAACGTTCGCATTCTAGGAAATCGGTCATCGACCAATGCTAAAGCAATAGGCAACATCATGGCCGTCGTTGCTGTATTACTCATCCACATGGATAAAAAACTGACCACAGCAAAAAATCCTATGGTAGATAGCCACAGTCTACCCTGCCCTAAGTTGATCACATATTGGGCCAACCATTTATCGATCCGGTATTTATTCAATAATGCGGCAAGGGTAAAACCACCCATGAAAAGGAAAATGATCGTGTTTGAAAATGGCGCCATAGCTGCTTTTGGTTCTAGGATTCCGAAAAAATATGCTAAGACCGGTACCAGCAAGGCCGTCACCGGTAAAGGGACAATCTCCGTCATCCATAAACCGGCACAAATCAACAATATCACAATCCCCTTCTGTGTTATGGATGCGTCAACAATATTATTTCCGACCAGGAAGCTCACGGTACCCCATGCGAGAATGATCATCAGTTTTTTAACCAAAGAAAGATCAGACATTCGTATTTCTACTCGCCTTTCATTTCATTCCAGGATCGCTGGAGCCGAGCGAATCGATCGCGGTGGGTTTTGGTTGGAAGGAGAAATGATCCCTGGCGGACACCCCCACCTTGGAGATCTGCTCCCAAGCGCATAGCACTTGACCGTACCCCATTCACTTTTTTCTGTTTTGCCTGCACCGCTTTCAGTTTTTCATCTTCTTCATCCAAAGATTTTTTCAATGTATCAATTTCCGATTTTAAATTTTCATTTAATGCATAAGCTGCTTCATGCATTGCCATCACATTTAGAAGGAATTTCTCCCTTTGCCGATAATCCCCCAATTTTATGTTCAGCAGAGGATCTGGGTTCACCCGAATGCTCTGTTCTGAATAATGATCACCAGCTATCACTGAAACGGTGTAAACGCCGGGAGAAACGGACGGACCTTCAGGATCGAGGCTTTGGGCGGGCCGGGGAAAAATATCTTCCGGCTTTGGCTTAACCAAACCTTCTGTCATCTTATCATTTTTTTTGAATGAAGGCGGTGAATGTTTCAAATCCCAAACCATACGCTGGATCACACCTTTTTCCACAGCAACATTATACCTGCGGATAATTTCATCCTTCCTACGTTTAACGGTAACCATGACTGAATCAGTATTTGCATTCACCACGAAACTGATTATGGCCCCATAGTGACGATTCTCCCCAGCCCATTCTTCCTGTGCGCGGTAAGACGTATCTTTCCAATATTCAAACAAAGATGTAGGACTAACCGAAAAAACATGGACCGGTTTGCCGGTTGCATGACGCCATTCAGCCAAAGGAGTTGTATCATCCAGTATCCAGAAACTTCTGCCGTGGGTCCCCAGAACAAGATCCTTCTCACGGGGATGGATGAGCATATCATCATATAAGGTCGTTGGCAGATTGGATTTAAAATTGACCCAATTCTCTCCTGAGTTGAATGAAACAAAAACTGCATGCTCAGTTCCTAATATTAGAACTGAAGGATCATCGGGATGTTCAATGATCACATTTACCGATCCCAATGGAAGACCATTGGTGAGCTTTATCCAAGATTTCCCATAGTCTTCTGTCCGGTAAACATAGGGCTTCCAATCTCCTTCACGGTGGCGGTCAAAGGTTGCATAGGCTAAACTTCTTTTTCTCCCGGACGCCAATACCCTGCTCACATAGGATCCCGTTGGAAGATCGCTGATATTCTTACTTACTTCATTCCATTTTCTACCCCCGTCCCTTGAAACCTGCACATTGCCGTCATCTGTGCCAACCCAGAGCACGTTGTGCCATAATGGTGATTCAGAAATGGTAGTGATTTCACCATAGGATGAGGTGCCATCATTTTTGGAAATTTTAATATCCTCGCCGAGGACATCCATGATCTTTAGTGAATCTCGGTTCGTATTTGTTGAAAGGTCTTTTGACTGTTCCCATGAAAGTCCCCGGTCATCACTAATGAACAGTCTATTCCCGCCTAAGAATACTTTTTTGGAACTGTGTTTGGATATGGCCAGGGGGGTGACCCAATCGAAACGGTACTTTTCATCAGGATCTTCCGGGAATGGTTTAAGGCCTAACATATTCCCAGTTTTCCTATCGATTCGAATTATATTCCCGTTTTGGGAAGCATTATAAAGAATGTCCGAATTGGGATCTGGCTGCTGATACATACCATCCCCGAATCCGACCTGCTTCCAATCATCAGCCAGGATGCCCAGCCAATGGCGGGTTGTGCTGGGACCCATCCAGGAATGGTTATCCTGCATACCACCGTAAATATTGTAAGGAACATCCATATCCACTCCAATTCCATAAAATTGACCAATGGGTATATTGTTCAGGCGATTATAGGTCTTACCCCTATCCCAGCTTTCATGGAGTCCCGCATCTCCGGCCAGGAAGAAATGGTTTGAATTCTTAGGATTGATCCACATGGTATGATGGTCACTGTGGACACCTACATCATAAGTGGGACGCGTGGGCATTTGGTGGAATGTTTTGCCCTTATCCTCCGTACGGTAAAATTCTGTGGCCAGCATATAGACAATATCATCATTCCGGGGATCCACGTGGATGTGGCTGTAATACATGGGGCGGGGATTCAGTTTGTTCATCTTTTCCCATGATACACCTCCGTCCCCACTACGGTAAAACCCACTTGAATCAGCATGTTCCACAGTAGCATAGATCACATTAGATCGGGTTTGGGAGGCGGCCAGACCGATTCGCCCCAAATCACCGGGGGGCAATCCTTTTGTCAATTCTTTCCATGTTTTTCCCCCGTCTGTTGTTTTATAGATCCCACTTCCCGGTCCACCCCCGTTAAAGCCCCATACAGTTCGCATTCTCTGGTAAGCGGCGGCATATAGAACATTGGGATTGTTTTTATCTATAGCCAAATCCACCACCCCTGTCATACCATCAATAGACAGGACCTTCTGCCAACTTTTCCCCCCATTCGACGTTTTATACACACCCCGTTCTTCAGACTCCTTCCAAAGGTTGCCCAAGGCCGCTACAAAAAGGATATTGGAATTTTTCGGATGGACGATCACTTTCCCGATATGGTAGGTCTTTTCTAGCCCGATTGATGTCCATGTTTCCCCCATATCCGTTGATTTATACATCCCATTCCCCCAGGATGTACTCTGGCGGTTTTGCTGCTCTCCGGTTCCGGCATAAATTATATTAGGATTAGATGGTGAAATTGCCAAATCGCCAAAGGTGGAAACAGCCTGATCATCAAAGACCGGTTTCCAGGTAGTTCCTTTATTGCTTGATTTCCAGATCCCACCGGAAGCGGATGCAATAAAAACAACCGTAGGATTATCAGATAACGTTTCAACATCATGAATTCGCCCCCCCGTGACGGAGGGTCCAATATTGCGGAACACCAATTGACTCAGTTGATCAGTCGTAATTGATTGGCTCGTTAAACCAACGACAAGAACAAAATGAATTACATATTTTTTCATAGTAGGCCTTTGTTATTTTAAGGTTATATAAAGCAAAAAGCCTCCAAATAAATGAAGGCTTTTTACTTTTAACGATCTACAACTATTGGAGAGCAGAGGTCGCTATTTATTTACGGCCGTCTTGGCATATAAACCTGGATCGGTAGGTGCATTCGAATTAGATAATAGTTCAACTTCAGCCCATTGTATACGCTCAACGTGCTGAGAGGCTGCTGCCGTATTTAATGGGAAAGGAGGGATTAGTGCTGTTTCACCTGCACCGCGGAGACGTCGATGGTCATTGAACGGCATAAAGGAACCGAAACCGGACACGTAGCGTTCTTCAATGATTTCACGAAGCAGTGCATTTTCTTTGGACACACCATCTGCATTTTCCATTCCACCTGAAGCAAAATCAGCTTCAACATATGCATCATACATATAATTCGCATCATCATCAAAATTAGCATTGAGACGTCCACCACCGGCAAGCCAAGCCCTGTATGTATTCAATGCCGATAGCCCTGATGCAAATCCGGATCTTGCTGAAGCTTCAGCTTTAATTAATTGATTTTCGCTATAGGTTGCAATGGGTTGTGGCTCATATTGTTCAATTACACCTTTATTCCCACTGCCAGTACTTTCATCAATTGTATAGTATCCATGTCTCGCTGTTTCATTGGTTTTAGTATTGCCGCGATATTTGGCATTTGAAGGATCTAGTATTTCCAATAGGAAACTTCCATCATTTCCAAGATCGCCTGTACGGGAGCCTTCCAAGATGGTATAAAACAGGTTTTTATCACCTTGACTGATTGCACCATCACCACGCGGTATATACATCATATCACCCGCTGAAGAAGAGATCCCATTCCCCGCTGCAGCTAAAGCACCAGCATAATCCTTCTGGGCCAGAGCATACCGTGCTTTAAGTGTGTAGGCAGCGGCAATCCACTTATCTTTATCTCCATTGAAATAAATATCGAAAGATTCTTTCCGAGTTGTTGCTGCACTTAAATCAGAGATTGCACCATCCAGCAAGGTTGACAATGCAGCCAATACTTCTTTTTGGCCATCAAATTTGGGGTCCGATACATCATCTTTGCCAATTTCTGAATATGGTACATCACCCGTCAATAATGCCAGAGTCCCAATCGCATTGGCTTCTACAACTTTTGATATTCCTACCAATAGTTTATCATCTGCCGCAGCCTCCTGAATATGCCTTGCGTTTGTTACTACACCAATATAAGCACTATTCCATTCTCCATTGGTTTCAACCGTTGAGAGCGCATATCCATAAATATTGGAATACAACGATGTAAATCCAATCAACTGCCCAGAATACATTCCACATATGCGATTTATGTGAGATACCTGAACAATGGCATTCGCAAGCTGTGCACCATTCAAAAATAGTTTTGGATCAACATCAGCCAGTGTGATTTCATTGGGATTATCATTGATTGTTTTATCCACATCACACCCAGTAACAACCAGTGCGAATAAAGTGAAAGAAGCGATAATTCGTTTCATGATACTAAACCTTTTAATTTGCGTTTTCATTATTATACCCTCCGCTTAGAAGTTAGCCGAAACGGAGAACAACCATGACTTCGTGACCGGATTAGAAAAATATTCTAATCCAGATCCAGTCTGAATACCACCCACATTCACTCCGGGATCAACACCCACTAAGTCCTTATACCAGGCGAATAAGTTTCGACCAGTAACCATTACTGTAAGATTACTTAAGCCCGTCATATCCGTCAGCGCATCTGATGAGTGAAAATAAGAAAGTGACAACTCTCTTATACGTGAGTATGTGGCATCTTTAATTGAAAAGTTGTAAGCCTGGTTATCTCCAAATCCGCCACCTATTCCATGACGAAACCATGCTTCATCAAGTAGCACATCGCCGCCGCCAAAGTCTTCGATAAATCCTCTTACTGTGGTACCTGCAGGAATAGTGTTTCCATCCACATTTTTAAGATCTTTTGTAAGGGTCACTTCATTGTCCGTATCCTTAGTGGTACCAAAGCGTCTGAGTACCCATAAAGTACGGGGTGAGTATTCACCGCCCTCAGAATGCTCAAAGAGCATATTAACAGTGAAGTCATTCCAGCGAGCAGTCATGCCCAAAGTTCCCCGCCAGTCTGGATTGGGATTACCCAAAATTATCTTTCCTGATGTGATTTGAGGAAATCCATTATCATCTAATTTGAATGTACCATCCTCATTAGTTTGTGAGCCGATTCCCCAGAGAGAACCAATCGGGTAGCCTACTCTAGCTATTGATTGCACAGAACCTGAACCAAGGTTCAATACATCAGTACCAGCCAGGTCAAGAACCTTATTTTCATTTTTTGCCCAATTGAATGTAAAGTCAAGGGCACTACTTCCCATATCCATAACATTCCAAGACCCATCAATCTCAAGGCCTTTATTCTCCATGCTAGCAGCATTGGCATATTGAGTATCATAGCCGTATGTTGGAGTAAGCGCAACACTAATCAGCATGTCATCAACTGTATTCGAATATGAAGTAAAACCGAGTGAAAACTTGTCATCCAAGAAACGGAAATCCGCGCCGATCTCAGTTTCAGTTTTTACTTCCGGTTTTAATTGATCGTTACCCTTATCATCATCCACACGATAGCCACCGCCCCATTGACCGACTGAAACAGGATCACTGTAAGAACTGTAACCGAATCCACTTTCGGCTAAGGTCTCAAAACGATGAGCCCCTGGCCTTACACCAACCTTACCCCACGCAACACGTATTTTTGCAAAACTGATAGCCCCCACACCACCGAGTAAATCTGTCAGCTGATAAGCCACATCAAATGCAGGATACGTGTAAGAATCACTGATTGTCGAATGGGTTTCATTCGCCATTGATACATTAACAAAAATTTGATCCAATGCATCAAGCGATAGGACACCATAGGCGCGCGTGGAGCGAATGAATAATCTATAATTAGATACTGCAGAGGCTTCTGCAGCCGTATTTACATTGGTCGTCCATTTATCGGTATTCACAAGAAACCCATCAATGAATGATGATGATCGGCTATAGGTACGATCGTTTAAATTCCAACCAGCAGTCGCCACCATGGACATGCTTGACCCTAATTCTACATTCTGGCGTGCAATTACGTCATAATTCGTTTCTCGGTTAGTAATACGAGCCATGTCAAAAGAACCAGCATTTCTAGCAGAACCAGCAGTTCCAGGGGGATAAAAACTTTCTCGGTTATCAGTAAATTGATCAAGACCGCCACGCAGTACAACTTCTGTTCCCGCAAAAGGTGTCAGATTCATTTCATTTGACATTATCAAGCGATTAACCCGTGTTTCATTTTTTTGCTCGTTAACAGTCCAATTTGGATTATTATAAATTGGATTTGTACTGGATCCACCTATATAGCGTCTATAAGCCCGATGACGATTAGTATATTCAGTACCACCACTAATGTATGTTCCTTTGTAATGCGTATTGTCAAAGTCAGGAGCGGTTCTTAATAGTCCCAACATTAGACCTGAAACGTTAGAACCCCTCTGAATACGGTTGGAACTACTATATGTATATCCAACTTTGGATGTCATTGAAATGTTGTTTGAAAGATTAAATTTTGTATTTAGTCTTACATTGTCTCGATCGTAAAAGGAATTTTTAATCATTCCGTCTTGACGTAAACGACTGTAACTAAAAAGATACGTTTTACTTAGATCACCACCAGAAATTTGGAAATCATCTTGAAGAAGTTTCCCTACACCAAAAATCGCGTTAAAGTTATTGTCAACAAAAAGATCTTTTGAGTTTTTCTGAGTGATCGTATACTGAGTAAAATCACCAACGTCAGATACGAAATAAGCTTTATTCTTATCGACCGCATCTTCACCACCGGCACGATCGGCAATTTTATCGCCCCAGGATTCAGCATGGGTAGTCCATACACCGTTACGTCCTTGGCCATAGGTAGTTTGCATTGGTATTCTTTCATGAATCTCATCAAATGACGACGTATGCTTATAGTTCATTTTCATTTTACCTGCAGCACCCTCTTTGGTTTGAATCACGATCACACCGTTTGCCGCCTTTGAACCCCATAGAGCAGCGGCTGATGCACCTTTAAGAACTTCGACTGATTTTATATCATTGGCATTAAGGTCATTCATTCTTGACTGTTGTGTCACGCCACCAAACCTAGATGAGTTTCCATAAATTTGGGAGTTATTTATTGGCATACCATCAACAACTACAAGCGGCTGACTGGTACCCGAAATTGTATTATTGCCACGTATTCTAATGGAAGAGCCAGAGCCTGGGTCTCCACTTACAGCATTTACAATCACATTTGATGCCTTAGCTGATAAAGAATTCATTATCAAAGCCTCACCTGAACGTGTCATATCAGCCGGTGTTACAGAAACACTTGTGGACCCCTGTTTATCGCGATTCGTTTCAAAACCCAACGCCGTTACGCTGATCGCTTTCAGTCCGATCGCATCCACAGCAAGTGAAAAATTTTGCGTAACTGAGCCGCTGGTTGGGATATCAACATTCACGGATTGACTTGTGTGTCCAATATAAGACGCGGTTAAAGTAACTGTCTGTCCCTCGATGGTTCCACTGGATACGTCGATCCGATAGGTTCCATCTGTAACCGCTGCTGAACCAACTGAAGTACCGTCAATAAGAACATTTGCACCTACCAGCGCATTGCCGTTATTATCTGTTACCGTACCTTCGATGGATGACTGAGCGCTTGCTACCCCCATAATTACTGAAAATAGTAGTGATATTTTGATATGTCTATTCATTAGAATTACTCTCCTGTGATTTATTTAAATCTATACTCTTAAAATTTGGTTACGTCATTCATAATTATTTTGATGATAAAATGAAAGAACAACACTTCTGATTGAACCAATTATAATTATAATTATAGATAGTATGCAAACCTATTTTTATAATGTAAAATTATTTACAATATATAAAATTAAAGGCTTATTCTTTATTTTGAATTTGTTTAATATATTTATACACAGTGGGCCGTGTTACCGAAAGGGCCTCTCCAATAATCGCCACTGCTCCCCTTTTATTTAAATGTCCTCCCTTTACTAGATAGGCAATAACATTCACTTTATCTATTCGCGAGAATATTTTATTGGTTAGACCATGGCTCACCCGAAAATGATTAATGGCAATGTGGATATCTTCTTTTGTACTACCATAAAAAAACGCTTCTTTTTCTTTTATTGAGGTACTATCATCTGTCTGGGTGAAGAATGACAATACTTCTGAAAATTGATTAAAAACAGAAATATCATAGTTCAAACCCAGTGAACCGATAATCTCTTTATCGGAATTCCTAATGGTTAATGAGGAAGATTTCAATGGCTTACCATCAGGACTTTCATTTTTATAATTAATTACCTTTTCCGGAATTTTTCCTTTTATTTTTTTATAACCAATATCGGAAGTACCGCTCCCCACCGTTCTTCCTGTAATATGATTATTAAAAATAGCAATTATTGAATGTTCTGGGAATCGTAAATCATGGATAATCACTTCCAAATGGGGTTTAAACATTTCAGAAATAACTTCCCCCATTTTTACATAGTGTGATAGAATTTCACTATCTGTTAATATGTCTTTTTGAGCCATAAGAACTATTTTAATTACCCAATATCCACTAACTCTACATGGGATTCGTCGAGCTTTTCTATTTTGATATTCAATAAACCGTATATAATCGCTACAACAGGATTGATTAGATTAAAAAAGCAAAAAGGCAAATAGGCAAATGTAGCTACACCTAAAGAAGCTGACATATATGCTCCACATGTATTCCATGGAATCAGCGGAGAAGTAATTGTTCCCGCATCTTCTAATGTCCTGGATAAATTTCTTGGGTCTAAACGTCGACGGGCAAATTCAGCTCGGTACATGCGACCAGGAATAACAATGGCAATATATTGATCCGCAGCAATAATATTAATTCCAATGCAGGTGGTTACCGTGGCAACGATTAATGACCCTGTGGTTTTAACATAAGTCAAAATAGATTCTACAATTTTATCCAATAATCCAATTGTTTCTAATACGGCACCAAATGTTAAGGCACAAATGACCAACCAAATTGTATTTAACATGCTTATCATACCACCTCGGCTTAAAAGGTCATCCACCATGGGAACGCCACTCTCAAGGATAAAGCCAGAATGCAGTGCTGTCCACACACCAGAAATCATGGTTAATGGCCCAGACAATTCCGGTTGATTCACAAAATTTCGTACCACATCTGGTTGCAAGATAACAGCGAAAATCCCACCCAATAATGCTCCTATCATAATGGTAGGAAAAGCAGGCATTTTTTTAAATGCCAAAACAAATACAACAATCAATGGAATAAAAGAGAAAATGCTTACATTAAAGGTAGAATCAATTGTATTCTGAAGTAATTCAAATCCGCCTGCTTCACCCGTCACTTCTCCTCTTAATCCCATAATTAAAAACAATAACAGTGCAATACCTAGACTAGGGCCGGTTGTCCAAACCATATGGCGAATGTGGGTAAATAAATCCGTACCGGCTATGGCAGGAGCCAGATTGGTAGAATCAGATAATGGTGACATTTTATCTCCAAAATAAGCACCAGAGATCACCGCCCCTGCGGTGACAGGTCCCGATAACCCTAGACCGGCTGCAATTCCAATTAATGCCACACCCAGCGTTCCCGCTACTGTCCACGAGCTTCCAATGCTCAAAGCAGATAAGGCACAAATCACACAGGCTGCAAAATAAAAAATAGACGGCGATAATATTTCCAAACCATAGTAAATCATCGAAGGAACTGTCCCCGATATAATCCAGGTACCAATTAATGATCCCACAGCCAACAAAATCATGATAGCACCCATTCCCATGGAGATTCCTTTTACAATCCCTTTTTCTATTTCTCTCCAAACATATCCATTTTTTATGCCAACAATCGCTGCAATACATGCCCCAAGAAGCAATGCAATCTGGTTGGCACCAGAGGAGGATGCATCGCCGTACAGATAAACGGATAAAGCCAACATAATGATCAAAGAAATAATCGGAATTAAGGCATCGACCATCGAGGGAGTTTTATGCTTTGATGTCATTTAGTTCCTCTAAAATTGGGTTTTCGTTTTTCTACAAATGCACTGAGTCCTTCATTGGCTTCATCCGTGCCGAATAAATTACTGAATTTATTCACTTCAATTTTCAATCCCGCTTCGATTGTAGTCCCGATACCTCTACGAATACATTCCAGAGAGTGGGCGATGGCATTTGGACCATTTTTAAGAATCTGATCCCCAATTTCTGTACATTTATTCATCAATTCGTTCGGCGGAACTACATGATTCACTAAACCGATTGATTTCGCCTCTGATGCATTTATCATTCGACCCGTTGTAATAATTTCATTGGCAATACCAGTCCCAACCAATCGGGGTAATCGCTGTGTCCCACCCCAACCAGGAAGAATCCCCAACAATACTTCTGGTTGCCCAAAGACTGCCGTTTCACTGGCAACGCGGATATGACACGCCATGCTAATTTCACATCCTCCGCCAAGGGCAAACCCATTCACAGCAGCAATAATCGGTTTTGGTGAATTTTCGATCAGTACTGTCATTTGCTGACCCGTTTTGCCAAATTCGTAGGCATCCTTTGGGCCAATGGCTTGCATTCTTTTAATATCTGCACCAGCCACAAATGCTTTATCCCCAGATCCAGTTAGAATTATTACGCCAACATTATTATTATCAATACATGATTTAATCGCTGTAGATAAATCTTTTATTACCTCATTATTTATTGCATTTAGGGCATCAGGTCGATTAATGGTTAATACAGCTATTTGTTTAGATATATCAGTTAATATATAGGACATAAATTCCCTCTGCTATTTCCAAAAAGTACGACTGAATAAAACCATAATCGTAAATATTTCCAACCGACCCAAAAGCATACAAAACGTAAGCATCCATTTACCAATCGGATGAAGTAATGCATAATTATCTGTGGGGCCAAATTCACCTAACCCAGGACCAATATTTCCGATGGCCGAGGCAGCGGCGCCGATGGCCGATTCAAAATCTAAATTCAATGTGGTTAATACCAATGCTGTAAGCCCGAATATGGACATGTAAAATAAAAAGAACCCCAATGTATTTCTCACAACATCCTCACCAATATAGCGATCACCAATTCGTATGGGTATGATAGCACGAGAATGCAACATTCGCCTTGTTTCCGTAGCGGCATATTTAACCAATAAGATTATTCGAGCCACTTTCATACCGCCACCTGTGGACCCACCCATTCCACCTATAAACATGAGTATCAAAATTAAATACTGACTAAAATATGGCCAAATCTCATAATCAGCAGAACCGTATCCCGTGGTGGTTAAAATTGAAACACTATTGAATAACGATGCTAAAAAATTATCATGGTTCCATTCTCCCTGTGCAGATGCAACATTTAAGAATATAAATAAGGTAGCCATGACAATAATTCCAAGATAGGCTAAAAATTCTGGATCTTTTAAACAGAACTTCAGATTTCCTGTGAGAGATCGAAAATGAAGGGTAAAATTCACACCAGCAATAAACATAAATAATATAATAATATATTGAATAGCAGGGTTTCCATATGCTGCGATATTGGCATTTTGTGTACTGAAACCTCCCGTGGGCATGGTGGTAAAGGCATGACAGATCGCGTCAAACCCAGACATGCCACTAATACTTAATAATATGGCTTCTACTGCCGTTAAGCCTACATATACCATCCACAATATTTTGGCAGTCTCTTTTACGCGAGGACGAATTTTATCTGCGACGGGTCCGGGAACTTCCGCTTTGAATAACTGAACACCCCCCACCCCGAGTAAGGGTAAAATGGCAATGGTAAACACAATTATTCCCATGCCACCAATCCATTGGATAAAGGATCGCCAATACAAAATACCGTGTGGCAAACTTTCTATACCATTGGGAAGGTTCGGGAGTGTTTGAGGGTTTCCAATAATTGACGCGCCTGTGGTCGTAACACCAGACATAGATTCAAACCAAGCATCAGTAAAGTTTGGAATGGCACCGGAGAGGTAAAATGGCAATGCACCGGCCAGTGCAACCAATATCCAAGCTAAAGTAACAATAGCAAATCCATCTTTACTATTTAGAGATCGATTTTTTCGTGTAAATACCCAAACCGGCAACCCAATAAATATACAAATCACCATTGATCGTAAATGCCCAACCAAATCGGGTTCATTATACCCCCAAGCAATGAGTGCTGGGACAACCATAGTTAACCCAGTCAGTACGAGCATGGCTGCCAGTATATTTAAAATTGTTTTAGAGTTCATTAGGCCTCAAAAAGCTTTCTTAATTTTGGTATTACCTTTGATTTTGCGAACACCAAAACCGTATCTTCCTCTGTTAACTGGGAAGATCCTCGTGCAATGGATAGGTGACCATGATGGTTAATGACACCCACAATACTATCTATGGGAAATTTTAAATCTTCTAAGGGCGCCTTTGTTACCTTACTTCCAGGTTCAGGATTAAATTCGATAACATCTACATCAATTTCATCGAATGTAGTAACGGATGTCTCTGTTTGATCACTAGTAATAAATCGTAAAATCGAATTTACAGTTGACATATTTTTGCTTAAAACAGCACCCACGCCAATTTCTTGAACAATGGGCATATACTCCGTTGTACTTACATGAATTACAGTTTGTTTAACGCCTAAATGGTGGGCCAGCATTCCAGAAAGTAAATTTGTTTGCTCACTTTCAGTCACAGCAATAAAACTGTCAGCATCTTGAATATTTTCTGCTTTTAAGATTTCCACATCCGTCCCATCGCCATAAAGTACCATTGTGTTTTTTAAATTAGCTGCAAGCCATTCAGCCTTATCTCTACGCTCTTCAATCATTCTAACACTTATCTCATTTTCTAGCTCTTCAGCTACACTTCTACCAATTTTACTACCACCTAATATTATTATTGAATTGGTTTGCGTCGCTTCCTTTCCAACTAATTTCATGAGCGATTCAAGTCTTTCTGTCTTCACGATAAAATAAACAGTATCACATTCTTTGAATTCAAAATCAGCCCATGGTACATGGGAATCGGAATCTCTCAAAACAGTTATTATTCCAAATTTGTAATCCTTTTCTGACTCACAAAACGTCTTGACGGTTTTTCCAATAATTGGACTATTATTTTCCAATCGAATGCCGATCATCTGCATACGCCCACCTTCAAAATCCATAGCTTGGGTTGCATAAGAATGGCGAACCAATCGCACTATTTCTCGGCAAGCTTCTTTTTCTGGGTGTATAACAAGATCAATTCCAAATTTTTCCGGTTTTATTATTGAATCTCGAGTAGTGTATTGCTGATTTCTTAAACGGGCTATAATCTTTTTTGCGCCCAGTTCATGAGCTTGTTGAGATGCAATTAAATTGACTTCATCCACCCGTGTTAAGCATAAAACGTAATCAGCCTCCTGAACATTGGCTTCAGATAAATTTCGAGGGCTGGCACCATTTCCTTCTACGACGATGACATCGAGATTTTCTGCAGCGCGTTTACATTTTACAGGATCCACATCCACCGCAGTTATATCGTGATCTTCTTGACTCAATGCTTTGGCTACGTGAAAACCAACTTCACCCACGCCGATAATGACTATGCGCATAATTTTTCCTTTCCGGTAAAAGCTTGAATTTTAAGTATAATATTCAAAGGATTCCCATTCTTTCTTTAATTACTTTCACGCCGAATATCAGCACCTAGGGCTCTAAATTTTTCTTCAATTTTATCATAACCCCTGTCAATGTGATAAACACGACTAATGACAGATTGACCATCGGCCATTAACGCAGCAATCACCAATGAAGCACTCGCTCGAATATCTGTAGACATAACTTGTGCTCCCTTTAATTTATCAACACCACGAACAATGGCCACGTTATTTTCCATAGATATATTTGCGCCAAGCCGGTTTAACTCTGGCACATGGGAGAATCGATCATGATAAATGGTATCCCTAATAATACTTGAACCCGTCGCAGTAGACATGAGTGCAATCCACTGTGCCTGTAGATCGGTTGGGAATCCGGGATGCACATCAGTCATCATATCAACGGCTTTTAAACGATCGGTTTTTTCAATTGAAATCGTCTCGTCCCCCGAATGAATTGAACATCCTGCCTGTTCCAGCTTTTGCAACACGATAGATAAATGATCTGGGAAAACATTGGTTAGGGTAATTCGTCCTAAAGTTGCACCGGCTATTAGAAATGTGCCAGCCTCAATCATGTCGGGAATTATCTTGATTTCAACAGGCATTAAGGAATCCACACCATGTATGGTCAACTCATGCGTTCCAACACCTTCGATGTCGGCACCCATTTTATTTAATACATTACATAACTGCACAATATGAGGTTCCTGTGCTGCATTGGTGATTTGGGTTATTCCACTGGCTAAAACAGCCGCCATAACAATATTGCCAGTAGCGCCTACAGATGGTATCTCAAAATGAATTTTCGCACCTATTAATTTTTTCACCCGGGCAATTATGTACCCTTCTTCCAAAATGATTTCTGCCCCAAGTTTCTCAAATCCTTTTAAATGGTAATCAACCGGTCGAGGTCCCCATGCACAACCGCCTGGGAGCGAAACACGTGCCTCACCAAATCGGGCTAATAATGGACCCATAACGTAAAAAGAAGCCCGCATGGTTTTTACTAAATCATATGGGGCTTCAAATGAATTTACTTTTGATGCATCAATTGTTAATAATTTTTCATGAAAATCCGTTTCTGCCCCAATCATATTTAATAACTGGATCATCGTTCGTGTATCTGATAAATCGGGTACGTGGCTGAGTGTAGATTTTCCATTGGCCAATAGTGCAGCCGCCATTAGTGGTAAAACTGCATTTTTAGCACCGCCTATTTCAATGGTACCATTGAGACTATTCCCGCCATTTATAATGAATTTATCCACGTGCTTGATCCATAAATTGTTGAGCGGAAGTTATTCCTTCTTTTGTCACAGTATCACCACTAAATAACTTTGCAATTGCTGTTAATTTTTCTTCATGGTTTAGGTATCTGGCATTCACTGACGTTTTATCTTCCTTCATTGTTTTATCTATGTATAAATGATGATCTGCTCTGGAAGCGATTTGCGGTAAATGGGTAATACAGATAACCTGTTTATCCGTACTTAATTTTTCTAATGCTTCGCTCACTTTCTCCGCTGCTTGTCCAGAGATTCCTGAATCGATTTCATCAAATATTAACGTCTCAACTGGATCATATTTCTTCAAAACAGATTTAATTCCCAACATGATTCTGGAGACTTCACCGCCAGATGCAATTTTTGTTATTGGTTTTGGTACTTCCCCAGGATTGGCGCTGAGAAAAAACTCAACCTGATCATAACCTTTTGATCCATACCTTACTGGATTACCATCAAATATAATGGCGCTACTTTTTTCAAATTTCTGATCCATTCTAACTTCAAATTTTGCACCCGGCATATTGAGTTGAACCATTTCATCTTCAATTTCAGTTGCGATTTTTGTTGAATATTTATCTCGAATAGAATTGAGTTCATCCGCAAATTTTTGGTAACGATTAATTAAATGGGTTTTCTCTGATTCCAAATTCGAAATAGCAACATCAATACCAGACAATTCCTCTAATTCTATTTTCGATTCCTGAATATAATTTTGAACCTGTTCAATTGATCCACCATATTTCCGTTTTAAACTTTCAATGGCTTGCAATCGTTCTTCCACTTCTTGTAACTGACTTGGGTCCAGTTCTAATGAATCAATATGTTGGATTAAATCACTGGATGCATCCTGAATAGTTACCGAAGCTTGTTGAATGGATTCCATATACGGATTCAAAGTATCGTCATATTTTGATAATCGATTTAGTTCATCAACTGCCGACGCAAGTTGGCGATAAATAGAATGATCATTCTCTATTAATGATTGATTTAATCTTTGAACAGTTGATACCAATTCTTCAACATGATTTAATCGTTTAAATACTTTTCCCAAATTTATATCTTCATCAATTTGTGGATCAATTGACTGGATTTCCTGAATTTGAAATTGAAGCAACTCTTTTTGGTTCTCCGCACCTTTTTGTCTCTCAATCAACAGATCTAACTCTTTCATTGTATGAACCAAATCCAAATAGGTGGCCTGAATTGTTTGAACTAAATTATCTGAATCACAAAACCTATCTAAAAAATCAATATGTGTCGCCGCATTCATAATGTATTGTTGTTCATGCTGTCCATGGAAATCTGCTAACGTTGAAACAGTATCTCGATAAATTTGCTCAGCGATTGGTTCGTCATCGATAAATGATCGAATTCGACCTCCTTTACTGATTAATCTTCTCATTATTGTCTCTTGACCATCTATTGTTAATTCAACTTCAACAATAGCTTTTTCTTCACCGCTTCTGACATCCATTTTATCTCCATTGGCACCTAAGGTAATCCCCAGAGATTTAAGAATAATTGATTTCCCTGCTCCCGTCTCTCCAGTAATAACTGTCAGTCCATTTTTCAATGGTAGAGATAACTCATTAATGATTGCAAAGTTTTTGATAAATAGGCGTTGAATCATTCTTTATTTCCTAACACAAGTAATGAACCAATACTCACCCCAATCGTATCGGCTAACACATCCCATCCACTTGAGAATCGACCTGAAATAAATGATTGAAGATATTCATCCAAACCACCAAATACAATTCCAAGAGGAATCACAACCAATAGGGTCCGATAAGAAATAGAATTCATACTTTTCATGGCTAAAATGCCTAAAATAAAATATTCAACAAGGTGAATCAATTTATCCCAATTAAGCAACCATGTCTTTGGCATACTCTGGGCAGGCACACTAGATACACTCAATATGAGGATCATATATGCCACCATTAATATTCGAAATGTTTTATGATTCATAATCTCGAAAAGTCGATCCTATTTGACTCAATAAGTCACTGGCAATCATTCCACGCTGACTATTCATTTCTGTCCATTTGTCTGCGGCCCTACCATGTATAAATATTCCCAATTTTGCTGCTTCGATAGTACCAAACCCCTGAGCCATAAATGAAGCAATTATTCCAGTTAACACATCGCCGGTTCCAGCTGTAGCTAGGCCCGGATTCCCGGTAGAATTAACAGCACCTTGACCTTGCCATGCAACCAAAGAAGGTGCAAATTTTGCAACCAAAATACCAGGTAGTTTTGCCATAATTTTTTCAATCGTACCCGGAAGGTCTTTTTGAATGAATTCAGTAGGAATATCCATCAATTGACTTAGTTCCCCAATATGAGGTGTAATAACGAAATCTGATTTAATATTCTGAAATAACTCTATATTTCTATAGAATGGTCTTAAACCATCTGCATCAATTACCATAGGCTTTTCAATTGTTTTTATCAATGACTCAACCAATTCATGGGTACGATTATCCTGTCCCAATCCAGGTCCAATCGCAACCACATCACACCAATCAACACAATTCATAATTGTGTCATAATTCAGTTGAGTGAAAATACCTGACCCCTCGTCAGGGCAAGGTATCGTCATCCCTTCAGTAATCTTTGCTTCATAAATAGAATTCAATGAAGCGGGAGCACAGGTAATCGTTAAACCGGCACCGCATCTCAATGCCGCCATTGTCGTCATATATGCAGCGCCTGTCATTCCAATTGATCCTGCCACAAATAAAACCTTCCCTTGGACGTGCTTATGGGTAGTTTTCGCTAATGGCTTTAAAATCGCTCGAATTTCTTTCTCTGAAATAACAGACCATAATCGACCATCTAATTCATCAATAATATCTGGAAAACCAATATCTACTGAATGAATGTGACCCGAAAAACTTTTACCCGGTTCAATGGACATACCCAATTTTGAATATCCCATTGATACGGTATCATCGGCATTTACAGCATGGGGATCAGCAATACCAGTTGTGGCATCCACACCAGAAGGAATGTCCACTGATACGATTAGTTTGCACGTATTTATCCATTCAATCCATGGTAATGTTTCATCTCTAATACTTCCTGAAAAGCCTGTGCCCAATACAGCATCAACCATGAGGTCGAATTTAGGTTTTGTTGAAGGAATATGATTGTTGTAAAATATTTGAAGACCATTTTTCTGGCACCGATCAGAATATATTAATGCATCCCCATCAATGGCATTTTTCTCTATCATAGCATAAATCTTAACATTGAATCCCCATAGATGTAGTAGTTCACCCGCCGCAAATCCATCTCCACCATTATTCCCTTTTCCACAAACAATTCCAATTTTGGGGCTATGAATATCTACCAGATTTAAGCGGATGAATTCTGCCAGTTTTAGACCTGCATTCCCCATGAGAGCCTCTCCCGAGATACCATAATCGCCCATTGCCATTCTATCTAAATTTTGTGCTTGTTCTCGAGTAATTACACGCATTTATACCACCAAAATTGCCATGGCAACTGCATATTCTGATTCATGAGAGATACTGACCATTACATTTTCATACTTATAATTTAGAATAGACGATACTGCCGGCGCGCCATTTTCTTCAGGTAATATTTCAATATCTATAAATCCGATTTGATTCGTCATGCCTGAGGAATAGAAACACTTTTTTATTGCCTCTTTGGCGGCGAATCGACCAGCAAAATGGACAGATGGGTTGGCTTTGCCATCACAATAATTAATTTCTTTTTGAGAAAATGTTTTTTGTGTAAATCGATCGCCGTGTTTTTCCAGCAATCGGGATATTCGTTTTACCGAAACGATATCCGTTCCGATGAAAGAATTAGACGTCGTTCAACCCTTTAATTATGCCAATGACTTCGTATACATCATTTACATCCCAATCGGCGCCAGAATCTACCGTACCAAAGGTATCGCCATATCGAGCAAAAATTGTTTTCATACCAATATCTTTTGCACCGACCACATCACGATCGGGCCAGTCACCAATCATCAGCGCTTCTTCCGGTTTGATTTCTAAATAGTCCAATGCCATTTGGAATGGTTTTGGTGATGGTTTGCGAACACCCGTATCGTCAAAAGTCAAGACTGGATCAAATACATGGTGTAAGTTTAAATAATATAAACGCATCCAGGCTTCTCGACTTGGTGCATCAGAAACAACAGCAAGATTGATACCCATTTTAATCAGTTGAATCAATGTTTTATTCACATTAGGATAAACCAATAATGTTGCTTCTCTTGCACGACGATAGGAGACAATACCGGCTGCCAGAATTTTGTTACTTACTTCACCAACTGTCTGGTTTAAATAATCGTCAAATACTTGCTGATTTTCCCAACCTCTTTCCATGTATAAATCAAAAATGTCATCATAGGCTTTTTCTTCATCTACACTGAGACCAGCTTCAATCATGGCCGTGATAGCAGCCTTAACTGCAAACTGCTTCATCTTCACAAAATCAAGAAGCGTATTATCTAAATCAAATATTATTGCTTTTATCATCGACTAATTCAAAAATCACATTAAATCTATTTTTCGTATTTCTGAGGATTTTTGACTTTATCTATTTCATATTCAGCCATTTTGCGCCAGGCTCTGTCGTTTCTTGCTTTTTCAAATGCATTAAGCGCACCTGTTTTATTCCCTTTGCCACCGCACCATTCTGCGATACCTAACTCAAACCAAGCACCGCCAAATCTCTTTTTTAACTCCGTAGCCTTGCGTGCAGCATCTTTTGCACTATTACAATCACCGGTTAAATTGTATGCACCTGCTAAACGAAAAAAGCTCATGGCATCACGTTCGTTTAATGCCGTAGCCATTGTCAGATTAGATATGGCTTGCTCCCAATTTTCTTCATCTGCAGAAATAATACCCAAACTAGCATATCCCTTTGCATAATTTGGATTCACAGTAATGGCCATATTTAAAACTTGAACTGCTTTTGCAAAATTTTTGGTGCCAATATAAATATCTCCCATGGCGCCATATGCTTTGTCATAACCGGGATGAATATCTACAGCCGATTCTAAAGCGTCAATAGCACCATCAATATCATTCATACTCTTTTTGGCTAACCCTAAAGCAAAATATCCTTTAAAAAATTGTGGATTAACGGCCAGGGCATTTTCATATGATTGAACAGCGGCATCTTTATCACCCATTTTTGATTGAATAACACCAATTTGATAATAGGCTTGGTAAAAGGTTTTGTCGATGTCTAATACTTTTCCATAAGAAGACAAAGCGCCTTCTAAGTCGCCTCTTTTATATGACTGATTACCTGAATTGAAATAGTTTTTTGCCACATTCTTTATGGCGGCCAAGGCTGTTTTATGTTCAGAATTCAACGCCAAAGTTTTATGAAAATAATCTACCGCGACTAAGTATTCCTTTTTTCTAAAATGAACTAATCCCATATTGAATACTGATTCGGGATAGTTAGGAAATTTTTCATTTGCAATGCGAAATGATTCAAACGCACTGTCGGCATCACCATTTTTCATTGATTTAATTCCTTTATTCATGAGAGTGTTCAATTCACTCAACTGCTCAAATTCTGAACGAAACTCTTTGTTTTCTTCATCGGCAGAAATGGCTTCTTTTAATAAATCACCCGCTTTTTTTAAGTCCCCATTACGAATGGCAACTCTGGAAAGTCCCGCATAAGCAGGTGCGAATGTTGGGTCCACTTCTAATGCTTTATTGAAACCATTTTCCGCGTCTGAGACTTCGCCTGCTTCTAAACTGGCATTAGCTGTGTTGTATAAATCAACCGGAGATTGGGCAAATGTAAAACTCGCCAATATTAAAATAATCGATATTCTTTTCAACATTATGTTATTTTTCCTCATTTTAAATAATTATGTGCCGAAGGCCGGACTCGAACCGGCACAAGGTTTCCCTCACATGCCCCTCAAGCATGCGTGTCTACCAATTCCACCACTTCGGCCGGGTATTATCATTAATTTTTATTGATATCCTTAACAGGTGCCGAAGGCAAATCTAACCCCTCTGTCGGTGGTGCTAAAGTCCGTTCTTCCTGAGCTTGTTCAATAACCGAACTACCCGCTGATGCTTCAGGTGAACCAATTAAGCTTATCAATAATGCCAAACCCATAAAGGTTATAGCAAGATAAGTGGTTATTTTACTTAAAGCAGTCGCGGCACCACGGCCGCCAAAAATTGCATTAGTGGCTTGCCCGCCAATTGAACCGGCTAATCCACCACCCTGACTGGCTTGCATTAAAACGACCGTTATCAGTAATAAGCTAACTATTGCATGAATTGTAATTAATAATCCTAACACGTTTTATCCTTTATAATTTGTTGTTACTTGCGCTATTATGCTACAAAAACTATCTTCTTTTAAACTCGCACCGCCAATGAGAAATCCATCAACACCCTCGGTTTGAATCAGTTCAGTTGCATTCTTTTCGTTCACAGATCCGCCATAGAGAATCGGCACACTACTGGATTGTTCATCAAACATTTCGCATAAAATTGATTTAACACTTTCATGCGCTTCGGCCACCTGATCGCGCGTAGCCGTTTCTCCAGTACCAATGGCCCAAACTGGTTCATAGGCAATTATCATTTTTTCTGGGTCAATGAAATCTAATCCGTCTAATCCCATTTTTATTTGCCGATGAAGTATCTCCATTGTTTGATTCTTTTGTCTATCCTCTAACGATTCTCCAATACAGAATATGGGAATAAGTTCCCCATCTAGAACAGCATGTATTTTACGATTAACCCATGTATCTGATTCTCCAAAAATATGGCGTCGTTCGGAATGACCGATAATCACGTACTGAACGCCCATGGATTTCAACATTTCAACCGATATTTCTCCAGTGAATGCACCCTGTGATTCATGGTGGGCATTTTGAGCCCCCACTCCAAAGGATGTGCCATCCAATGTTTCAACTATGGAAAAGAGCGAGTTAAAAGGCGGGCAGAATATAACCTTCACTTTTTCTTTATCCAATATTCG
>Ga0187833_10001071_pt1 | contig 31910 bp, 26 predicted proteins | sample ETNtaG_37_FD_167968 | JGI IMG/M metagenome (GOLD analysis project Ga0187833, IMG submission 167968) | Marine microbial and viral communities from oxygen minimum zone, Eastern Pacific Ocean - ETNP2014_SV_400_PacBio MetaG (Illumina Assembly) | ecosystem: Environmental > Aquatic > Marine > Hypoxic...
GTTGGGATTGCAGGCTGCAACTCGCCTGCATGAACGCGGAGTTGCTAGTAAACGCAGGTCAGCACACTGCGTTGAATACGTTCCCGGGCCTTGTACACACCGCCCGTCACGTCATGGAAGTTGGTAACACTTGAAGTCGCTGGGTGAACCCATTTATTTGGGGCACAGGTGCCGAGAGTGGGATCGATGACTGGGACGAAGTCGTAACAAGGTAGCTGTACCGGAAGGTGCGGCTGGATCACCTCCTTTCTAAGGAGTTCCTCATATGACTTGCGCTGGAATAACCGTTTTTTCGTTAGTACCCGCGGTGGGTAAACGGCGAGAATACGGCCAACGTGATTAGTGTCATAGCGAGGCTACCTAGGTCGACCAACAGGCGGTTGGATGCGAGAATTTTCTTGAGCGAGATTCCTGAACTTGGTGTTCAGTTGATTTATCAACTGCGTCCCAGGGGAGTGGAAGTGGCTCGTTAGTTCGAACATGCAGCCATAAAAACCTGTTGAACCAAAAATCATAGACTCTTTTCAGAGTCTCAAAACTTCGAAACTTAGATATTCTTTCTGTTCACTGTTCAATCTGCTAAGTTGCTTTGATTGAGATCCGGCCCAGCCGGATTTCTTCGCGTCAGCGGGGATCTTATTTTGAGTTGAATTGTGGATTCTTGCTGCACAATAGTCTGTGAGCAGTAGTAAAATTTCTCTCTGTTGTCAGTCCGCTTTTAATTGTGTGAGCTGCAACGCAAGGGCCCGTAGCTCAGCTGGTTAGAGCGCTACTCTGATAAAGTAGAGGTCGGATGTTCGAGTCATCCCGGGCCCACCAAACACACAAGAATCGACGACCCTGTTTCTGTTGGTTCCCAACTTTGAGTTTGAATTTTTCACGATTAGTAAACCAGCGAGCACGGGGAGATCTTTCCCTTTCCCTCGGAGCTTTGATAGCTGTCTTTCTTGCCACCACAACGGTAGCGGGAGGACCCGTTTATTTACGTTCACTTGAGCGTGTGGGTATGGCCGATGTCGTCAAAACGGCCGGGCCATACAACAAGAACGTAAGTGCAATTTCTGATTGGATTCCGCTTGAACACTCGGAGATAACGCAGGCTAATTCAGTGGTTGACTCCGCAGTGAGTGAACAATTAGAACCTCTTATCGAATGGCGGTCTACACGTATAAAGTCTCGCTCACACTTTTGGGGACTCGATGACGGTGATCCAAACACCCAAATAGAGACCGTGCGCGGAGAATCTGCATCCAGAGCTTATTTCCACGAAATGGAAGGTTTGCATCAAGTAGTTACATATGTTGATGGAAGAGTTCCGACCTCGAATTTACGTATCGATGAGGACGGTGACAGGGTGGTGGAGGTTGCGGTTTACGAAAATCGTTCAAGAAGAATTCGGCATGGTGATGTACTTGAGGATTTGCGTGTTGGTGACGTTGTTTTGGCATCCTCTGTATCGCGTGGATTTGGCAGTGTGAAGGGTGAGATCGTGGGAATTTTCGCGGCTAATGATTTGGGTGATCAATTCTGGCTCGGCAGTCCTAACGCCATATTAGAACCTGATCCTCCTATGTTGTTCGGTGGCCGAGATAAGCCCATTATTTTGTTTACTGCCGAAGGCGCAATCGCACCTGGTGTTGGTCCTTCCAATGCAGGGTTACCTATGAATTACATGCGTGTGTTGTTCACTGATCCTGAAAAAATCTCGTTGGCTAGACCAGGTGTCTTTGTTGCTGCGGTGGACCAGTTTGAAGACATTGTTAAAACCGAATTACCTCAGGTGAAAACACTTTCTGGTATGCGTGCGTCTACCAATCGCATGGAAACAAAAATGCTGTTTCTTCGTTTACCGGTCTTGTTACTGGCTGCGTTCGTGGTAGCGGTAGTCGGATACTACTTGTTCTTGGTGTCAGGATTAATTGCTCGCAAGCGCGAACATGAGATTGCGATGTTTAGATCGCGTGGGCTTTCAATATTTCAGATATTTCGGCTACAAATTATTGAGGGTGTAGTAGTGATCGTATTGCCAGCTTTGGTCGCACCGCTATTTGCAGCGCTGGGAATAGGGTTAGCGGGTAAATTGCCTGTGTTTAAATCTCTGACTGGTGGTAGTCATTTACCGGTTGAGCTTTCTTTGTCCGCCTGGATTTGGTCAGGGATTACCGCGCTACTAGTTTTTTTAGTTTTGCTTTCTCAGGTATTGGTCGTTGCTCGCTCTGGTATTTCTAGTGTTGATCGCTCAAGAGCGCGTCCTGATCGTCCTCCCGTATTTCAAAGGTTTTATTTCGATATCTTGATAATGATCCTTGGTGGGGTTTTCGTATGGGAAATCTCCACCCGTGGGATAGCGATAGCTGATCGAGATGGTGGGGTTGCTACAGATGTAACGCTGTTGTTCGCTCCGGTCATGCTACTCATATCCACGGCGTTATTGATGCTTCGGGTGTTTCCAGTGGTCGCAAGGGTTTCCTATTCGATTGCTACTCGATTTACTTCCGCTCCCTTGGCTTTAGGTTTCTGGAGATTGGGGAGAGATCCTTACTGGTATTCCTGGCCTGTCCTGTTGCTTATTTTAGGGACAGGACTCGGCGTAATGGTCGGGACCTTAGGAGCAACGTTGGAACGTAGTGCCAGAGAACAAATATTCTACGATAATGGTAGTAATCTGCGAATTCTACCTAGAGGTATGAATTCAAACGTTCGTCCACAAGACATAGCGGAAATTACGGCTGTGGGCGGTGTAAATACGGCGACGATGGCATTTCGGCAAATTGCTAAGTTTGGCACGACCAGCCAAGGCCCGGCATTCAACGTTTTGGGTATTGAATCCGAGAGCTTTTCAAATATTGCTTGGTTTAGAGATGATTTTTCAGAAAAATCTATTGAGGATCTATTAGTCAGCCTGAACATCTCTGCAAAACCAGCACCGTTAATATTGCCGGCCGGCACATTAAAAATCACTGCGTGGACTAAACAAGATCCTTATGTAACAGATCATTTCTTTTGGATTGTTTTAAAAGATGCGGAGGGCCGACGGGTTACTGTCACTCTAGGTCAAATAGGTGATAAATGGTCAGAGCAGTCTGGTGATGTGCCCGTTCATCTTGTGGATCCGATTGAAATCACTTCTCTACAGACCTTTATGCAGGCTGGTGGAGATAGCGGTGCGCCGACCGTGTGGTTCATTGATGACATTAAAGCGCTCGGGCCTGACTTTGAACATAAGTTGTTGGATTTTGAGTCAGAGGCGCTTTGGACTCCTCTACCGACTTCTAATGGTCTTGACGATGCTTATGCTAGTTTGGTTGAAGAATTTGGAGTTGGCGATCCGGGTACAGCGGTGGGCACTGTTTCATTGGAGCGTGGCACTATCGCCGGAGTTCGTGGTGTTTACCGAAGCGCCACTGGAAAGCCGTTACCTGCAATAGTTTCGGATAATTTCTTTAGTCTGACGGGGGCGGTTCTCGGGCAGCCCGCTGTTGTGCAAATCTCAGGTGGGTTTGTCCCGATAAATCCAATCGGCACCGCTAGGCTTTTTCCTACACTTGATCCTACCAATCGCCCTTTTATGATCTTAGATGTTGAGACGCTTCTGGATTTCGTCGAACTGCGCGGCCTTGTTAACATCCACGCCAATGAGATATTCGCCGATATTAACCCCGTAAACCATACCGAGGTAACAGAAGAAATTCGCGGTATCTATCGAGGGAGCAGCCTATTGGATAGGGGAACCCGCCTGAATGAGTCAGTGATTGATCCGCTGACCGTAGCTGGTTGGCGCGGGATGAGCATTGTGTCTTTGATCATCGGAGGATTGGCACTTCTACTGGGGTATGTCACATATCTGTTTGCTAATTCAAGCAGGCTTATCCATGATTCGGCTTACTTACGTGCTATGGGTTTGTCGAAATCGGGATTTATACGGAGCGCATTGATAGAGCATGGCATTGTGGGGTTATTGGGGTGTGTTGTGGGTGCTTCGGTTGGATTATTTGCTAGCAGGATGGCTGTAAGTGCGATCGCCTACTCCGAGACAGGACGGGCATTGCTACCACCTTTCTTTCTTCAAACGATGTGGTTGCCTGTATTGGTGATTCTGTTCGTTGTGCTAAGTGCTGGTGTGATAAGCGTAGGGTCTTCATTCGTGAATTTTCTACGAAGGCCATTGCATGAGCTTACACGTTCAGTTGACTAGAAATTTTATGTATTGATGAAATCCATTCGGGATTTTGGGAGCTGAATTCACAAGTTATGGGATTGGAATTGATCAAATCGATTCTGCCATCCTGGAACTTTCGTCGATTACATTATTTGGATTTAATACACTCTGTTAGAGTCTTAAGAATCTAAATGTGGTGATTGGATTTTGAGATGACGGTGAGACTTAAGTGACAGATGATCATGAGCACGAATTACCAAGTCTGAGATCCGGACTCCATGGTCATCCCGTGTGTTCTGAATGTGGTCGGACTATTTGGAGCGATCCAAAAATAGCGTGTGCCGCAATTGTCCCCATGGACGGTGGAATTGTCATGATTCAACGTGCTATTGAACCGGCGATTGGCAAGTGGAGTTTTCCTTCTGGATACGTGAATCGTGGGGAGAAGATCGAACATGCCGTTGAACGTGAAGTGCTCGAGGAATGCGGGCTTGAAACGGTTGTTGATCGATTGGTGGGACTTTATTCAAAAGAATACGATCCCGTCGTTTTGGCTGTTTATGAAGTTAGCGTGACTGGTGGTGTGTTGCATGCGGCTGATAACGAAACACTGGATGTAGGGATTTTCAGTACTGATGATCTGCCGCAACTGGCCTTTACTCATGACCGAGACATAATAGATGACTGGCTGCACTCTCGAGGTGCGACACAATGAGAACTCACAGTGATGTGGTTATTGTTGGTGGTGGGGCAATAGGTTCCTCTATTGCATATCGGCTTGCAAGCGTGGGGTTGAGCGTAACTGTTATTGAGCGGGACTCTGTAGGAAGTCATGCTTCTGGTTATGCCCTTGGACTCCTCAATCCAACTAATGAGACCGGAAGCATCGAGTCCTTGAACCATCAATCGTTCATTATGCATCAAGAAATGTTGGAAGTAGTTGAACAAGAATCTGGCGTTGACGTGCAGGTGCTGACAATGCCTCACATTGAGTTGGCTTTAGAGGAGTCAGAGATTGTCACATTGAAGAAAGAATGTGATCGAATTGCTGCGTTTTCGAATTTCACAACCAATTGGCTTGAACCTGATGAAATAACAAGATTTGACTCGAGAATTACACGCGAGATATATGGCGGACTGCTTGTTGAGGATGTGATCGCTATTGATAGTTATAACTTTACGTTGGCAACTGCGCAAGCTGCCGAATCTAGAGGTGCTGAGTATGTTTTACGGGAGGCGACCGGACTGGTTTATGACAGAGATCGTGTGGCGGGAGTGATGGTGGGCGAAGATTGCATAAATTGTGGCACTGTGGTTTTGGCGCTTGGGCCGTGGTCAGCTGCTGCGAGTCTATGGGCCGGTATTGATATTCCTATCGTTCCTCAAAAAGGCGAGATACTTCGACTCGAAGAGTTGAATCCTAGGCTTGATTTTCACGTTCATGGATTTACTTTGGGGAGCTCGTGTTCCATTCTTCAAAAAGCTGACGGTGCTGTCTGGCTGGCGGCGACAGTGCAGGACGATACTGGTTTTGACGTGACTCCATCTCTAGCTGCGCGGGAGTCTCTTGTTCTCCGTGGAACGCGGATGATGCCAGAATTGGAATGGCAACAGATGCTGTTGCAGACGGCTTGCATGAGACCTGTCACACCTGATGGCGATCCGATATTGGGTAAGATTCCTGATAAGGAGGGGGTGTTTATTGCTTCGGGAACCGGCGGTAAGGGAATTTTGCTTGCACCTGTGATAGGTCGCGCCATGGCTGACCTGATTTCCGCTGGTAAAACTGAAATCGATATTGTCGATTTTGGGCTGGAACGATTCTCAGCTAGTTAGATCCCTGCTTGCAGTCGCACCATTTCCACAGCGAACCATAGTGCCATTGCTCCACCTCTCTCATCGACTCCATCAGTGTATGGACGTTTTATATATTCTTCCAGAGATGCGAGTGGTCCGGTACCGACGCAAACTTGTTGTATCGAACCATCTTCCCCAATTCGTCGAGAGACAGCGTCCCATGCGCGTTCTACGGTCGGTCGCCACGCGTTACTCAACCATTTACGTCTAAGCCCGCGGGCTATAGAGTATCCAATCATGGAAGTGGCGCTGTGCTCTAGATATGTATCGGGTGTATCGATCACTTGCCTCCACATGCCTGAATCATCTTGGTGTGTTGCCAGGCCTTCAAGATGTCGCAGGTGAGTGTGCATTAACTTCGAACGAGAAGCATGGTTTGTCGGGAGATAGGTCATCGCTTCTGCGAACCCTAATGCAGCGAATGCGTTGCCGCGTCCCCAAAAATACGGTGAAGCTTTGCAATGCCACCACAAGTTATTTGGCTGGAGAGTGGTAAAGGACTCTAAAAATTCGACCAATAGGTCAATGTATTTTGTGTCGCCCGTACTGCGGAAGGCTCTTCCAAGCACTGTAGAGGCAAAGAATATATCTTCGACTCGTAAGTCTGGATCGAGTGCCCCTTTATCCACTGTCGGACCGAACCTGCGGGCAGCTAGTGCTAATAATTGTAGATACTTTGTATTGCCTGTAACTCCGGCTAACTCGTCCGCCCAGCAAACCCCGGCATAGTTGGCTGTTCCGTCATCCGATCCAAATATTGAACTGAACTGATTTAAATAAGGCGAAACAATGTGCGTTATGTCTTCTGAGGTATTAGCAGTACCGTCTAGTGCTGCGTTCAATCGCATGCGACCACTCAATGCCACTCCCTGAGTGTAGATGATGGGCTTTTCTAGTCGGTGGCCGTAGTAGATTGCGAGGCTTGTCGCGATGTTAACTGGATTCTTCAATTCACAATTCCAGTCAAGGTCATTACCTTGATCGATTGGCACGTTAGATTAATGTCCTGAACGATAGCTGAACCCTGAGAATACCGCTATGTTTTTTTGATCACCGATTGAAATTTTGCGATTCGGTGATTAAATGAAGTGGAAATCGGGTAAAGTTTGCTCAAAGGCTAAAAACAACCACATATAGCGACATATTTTAGGGTCATCATGACGTTTGAATCGACTATCGATATGGCACTGACGGCGCATTTGTTGCGGCGTGCCGGATTTGGCTCTGACCGAGCAGAGCTTGAGCGTTATGCGAAACGCAACTACGAGGACGTTGTAGAAGATCTTCTCAATCCGGATCGCTTTGATGAGCCAGAAGATGATGTTCTGGCTCGTTTTTACCCGCACCTCCATGCAAATATCGATAATCCGGCTATCTGGAATGGACGCTGGTTTTACAGGATGGTTAACACTGAGCGACCTCTCGAAGAGAAAATGACTCTTTTCTGGCATGGAGTATTTGCGACGGGTTGGACCAAGAGTGAGCATACGCCAACGATAGTCGATCATATTCAAATGCTTCGTGAGAATTGCTTGGAGAATTTTAGAACTTTGCTTCTTGGTATCTCTCGTGATCCTGCGATGATTTTCTGGCTTGATAACAATGAAAACCACGGTACTGCGATAAATGAAAATTACGGACGGGAGATCCTTGAGTTATTTTCCATGGGTATCGGAAACTATTCCGAAGACGATATAAAAAGTGCCGCCCGAGCCTTCACCGGTTGGACTTATGAGCAGCCCGTTCCTCTTTATCCGTATGGTCAACGGTCGGTGCAGTACCGTTTCCGGCCGGATGATCATGATTATGGTGAAAAGACCTTTTTAGGACACTCCGGTAATCTCGATGGTGGCGACGTGATCGACATTATTGCGAGGCAAGAAGCTACGGCACGTTTTATTTGTAGACATTTGTATAACTTCTTTGTGGCAGACGAGGCACAGGTTCCAGCATGGAGTATAGAACCTCCGAGTGATCAACAGGCGATTGATGACCTTGTGAAAACTTGGATGGACTCAGACGCTGACATACGTGCGGTACTTCGCACTTTGTTTACTTCTGAGTGGTTTAAATCAGCAAGCTTCAAACATGTGAAATCACCAACAGAATTCGTTGCGGGTGTGTTGAAATTGTCAGGGGAATACGCTGAGCCAGCACCGGATTTGCACAAGCTTGAGCCCACGATTATTGCTATGGGGCAAAAGCTTATGGATCCACCGAGTGTAGAAGGGTGGCATACGGGCAAGGAGTGGATTGATGGTGGCACTTTGACTGAGCGTGTTAACTATGCTGTCGATACGCTGAATGACCCTTCCAAGCCAGGGGTTAAGGCAATGGTTGATCGAATCAGGGCCGTTAGTGATTCGACCACACCATCTGGGCTTGTCGATCAGGTTTTGGATCTGGTGGGGCCACTGCTGGTTGAATCCGCAACGAAAGAAGCGCTGGTGGCTCACGCTGAAATCGGAGGTTCCTTGGATTGGGGATCAGAAGAAGCTGTAAAAAGAAGTACAGCGAGAGTGGTTCATATGTTGACGCTTGTAGTTTCAGCACGAGAGTTTCAGTTCGCTTGATCAGGTTCTTTTTGCAATAACCGTAGATACGTTCAAGATTAGGATGACGGAGAGCTATAAATGATGACCGTTCAAACCAATGGCAAAACAAAAGATCCAGTACTGGTTGTAGTGCAATTATCTGGCGGCAATGACTTTATGAACACCGTAATTCCGTTCACGGAAGGGATTTATTACGATAACCGTCCCTTGGTCGGTATAACTGAAGACAAATCGCTGCCATTTACCGACACCCTCGCGTGGCACCCTTCAGCTGCTGCGTTCAAGCGTATTTATGAGCAGGGTAAAATGGCGATTATCCAGGGGATCGGCACAGAACATGCAAGTAGATCTCACTTCAGGGCTATGGATATATGGCACACTTGCGAGCCGGAAATAGTTGCTACAGAAGGCTGGCTGGCAAAAGTAATTAGGGAAATTGATCCTGACAGTCTCAATCCTGTGACGGCGGTCAATTTTGGTCGCGGACTTCCGAGGGCTCTGGCCGCGCCTGGTGTGGTCGCAACCTCGATTGGTGACCTTGACAACTACGGATTGATGTCGGGGATAGAGTTGCAGGAGGAGCGTGATCGTGACCTGCAGATATTCCAACGAATGTACACTCCTGCGATTGGTTCAGGTCAGGTGATGAACTATTTGAGTCAGACAGGCAACAACGTACTGACTGGTGCGGATATGCTTGCCGACGCCCCACGCAAATACAAATCGACTGTCGAGTATGCAGATAACCCGATAGCGAAGTCTTTACGAGATGTTGTGCGAGTTCATACTGCTGGACTTGGGACACGTATCTTTTATACCAACCACGCTGGTTATGATCACCATGCGCAAGAAGTTCCGACACACGCTCGATTACTTACAGAACTGACGGATGCCATCGAAGATTTCATGGATGATCTGCGAGAACACGATGCAGCTGATGAAGTCAATATTCTAGTGTTCACTGAATTCGGTCGACGTATTAAGGACAATGGTTCTGGAACAGACCATGGTACGGGTGGTGGTGCGTTTCTTATCGGAGAGAACGTTAATGGGGGACTTTATTCTGAATACCCGTCTTTGGCAGTTGCTGACTGGAAATTTGGCGAAGACATGGATTTCACCATCGACTTCCGGAGCGTATACAGCACGATCTTAAACCAATGGATGGGACTTGACCCGATTGATATTGTCGGTGGATCTTTTGAGCAGTTCAACCCCTATAAAAAGACGATGGTCTAAGCTAGGAGGAGATCTAAATGACAAAACCACATGCCCTACTTCGTGCTGGATTTCCTTACTACGCGACGCTGGGAATGCGTCGTGTCACTACTTCCCCAGCGGACATTGTTGCTTGTGATGGTGGTGATATTTTTGTACTGAACCGTATTGATGGGGAAGGTGGTGAGATTCGTCGTACCAACTGGGAGGACGAGGACAACGGAGTAATTGGGAGCGGTTTTATCTGGCCGGTCCAGATGGTAGAGGGTCCCAGCGACACCCTGATCGTCTCGGACGAGGGTAATCACACGATTAGCTTCTGGACCCAAGATGGTGAAAAAACGGACTCTTGGGGAGATTATGGAAGCGGTCATGGTGAGTTAAACCGCCCTTCGGGGATAGTATTTGACGCCGAAGGCAATTTAATTGTTGCTGATACGATGAACCATAGAATCCAGAAATTTTCAGTCGGTGGTACATATATTTCAGGATTCGGAGAATATGGCAATGGTGACGGTCAATTCAACATGCCTTGGGGTGTTGACGTAGATCCTGACGACGGTGCGATAGTTGTGTCTGATTGGAAAAATGATCGCGTGCAGAAATTTTCTGAAAATGGCGAGTTCATTTTGCAGTTCGGATCATCTGGAGATGGTAGAGGCCAACTATGTCGGCCAGCAGGAATATCAGTTGACAAGCATGGTGATATTTACGTAGCTGATCGTGGAAATCATCGAATACAGATGTTTGGCGAGAGTGGTAATTTCGTTGATGTTTTTACAGGCAATGCTGGACTTTCAAAAAGCGGTCGTATTTACATAACAGCAAACCCTAAAGTGCTCCGATCACGTGACCTGATCAATCTTGTTGATGAGAAACTTCTCCGTGGTCCAGCTTCTGTTCGTGTATTTGGTGATCTAATGTACATTCCTGATGCAGGTTCTCATCGAGTACAGATTTATAAAAAAGAAGCCTATGAATTGACAGAGGAACAGATTTATCCGGCGCCAAACGCCCCGTCTCTGTATACGGTTTGAATAATACAGTGGATATTGGAATAACAAGCTTGGGATTAGCGTATCGTGACGGGTTGCTGCAATGCCGATGATGTATGGGTTTGGGACCCAGCGTCGGCAAATGCTCGAATCAGAACTGCAACGTCTTGTTGCCGAAATGCCGCAGCTCGGTATGCAATCGATGTACCTTGTGGGTCCGTTCTCCCAGGGAGATGTGGGACCAAAAACAGTTCTTGACCTTGTGGTTGTCCAGCAGACTGAAGAACCTATTCACAGGAGAGCTGATTTTTGGACAACTCATTTGCGCCCGCGGATTGGAATAAATTTTTACGTTTACACGCCGGATGAGTTCGAGAATAATCTAGAGGACGATCTACTGCTTCAACATGCTTTCAGTATTGGCGAAAGGGTGTACGGGTAAATTTTATGAGTTCTTCAAACCAATCCATGAGTTGGCTTGCGCAAGCCGTAGCGGATTTGGAAGCTGCTCAGGCAAACTTTGATCAAGGCCGACACGCCTTATCTTGTTTTTTATGCCATGAATCGGCCGTCAAAGTTATAAAGGGTTTTCTATATAAACAAGGTGCTGAGATGGTTTGGGGAGAGCATCTATCTGACCTTTGTGAAGATGCCATGGCTTTTGACCCATCATTTGATTTCGTCAAGTCGGTTGCGTCGTTACTCGATAAGCATGCACTCGCAACCCGGAATCCCGATGCTGTTGCAGGGGCAATTCCATTTAAGGTTTACGATTCTACGGACTCTGAGCATGCGCTTGAAATAGCAACCGAGGTTCTGGAAACGGTGCGTAACAAAATATCCGAAGGATAAGGGGATCCCACTAACCTTTCGCCCATTCTATGACCGATTTGTGCATGGTAGAGACTCCGATTCTAAATTCCTCGAAGCTAATTCCGTAGTTCCACTCCGCCCATAATTCATCGCTCACCACTAACGTGTTGCAGACCTTGACATTACGATGTTTGGCTACCTGATACATAGCTGATGTTTCCATGTCGACACCAATTATCCCTGCCTTAGCATAGGAGACGATGTCGTCATTCATCTCGCGATAGAAGCCATCAGTACTCCACCAGTCCCCACTTGCTGTTTTTCCACCGTGCTTTTTGATCAAAGTGCAAAGTTCATTGCGTAATTTTGTGTCAGCAGTGGGAGGCCCTTGCGCTGGATAGTGCTTAGATGTGCCTTCATCGACCACGTTAACGGTTTCTGGGATTAAGACGGTTCCTACTGTGTGTCTCATGTCTAGGCTTCCTGATGCTCCAACACCTACGAACGATTCCGCTCCACAGGCGATAAGGTCTTCCATTAGCATTATCGTTCCTGGTGCACCGATAGGAGCGAAGGCAACGGTAATCCCACCTTGATTATTGTCTGCTGTCCTTAGCCAGAACGTATGAGTGAACATGGTTCTTGGTGCCGGCGTTGCTAACAATTCATCTGCGAGTTTTTCTCCCCAGCTTTCAGTCCACGTGAGGAGAACCTTCTTGCCAACCCGTATATCGTTGAACGATTTCCCTCGAGCTTTCAGGCGGCTGTAAACAGCTTCGCGTGGGGTGAAGCGTGGGTTGGACATAGGAGGTTAAATTCCGAGTGGTGATTTAATTGTGTCTAGGTAAGCAGCGGCTCCTGCTTGTAGGAATTTAGGTGCAGAACTGACGATCCAGTTTATTCCACGTCTGTGCCAGAAAATGGTCTGTTCCGCGGTTACCCCTAGCGTACCAGTGTGCTTACCAGATGCATTTATCTTAGTAGTTAGACCTTCGATGGTCTCAATGACCTTATCGTGCATCGTTTCACCGGGAATACCGAAATTTACAGAAAGATCCCCTGGACCTAAGAAAATTGCATCTGCGTTTTCGGTCGCGATGATTTCATCTTGATTTTCAATTCCCTGAATAGTTTCGATCTGTAGCGATATGAATGTCTCTTCATTTGATTCTTTTATGTATTCGGCCATGCCTTGAAGACCGAAATTGGCATTTCGACCAGCAAATGCCCCCCGCTTACCCATTGGTGGATACTTGATTGCATCAACAACCTTTTTACCATCCTGTCCGTTGTTGATCAGCGGAATCATTACCCCTGCTGCTCCTGCGTCCATGTAGCGTTGAATGTTTTGCTGTTCATTCAAGCCGATTCTTAAGATTGCCGTGGTGTTTGAGAGCTCAGCAGCTCGAATCATATGTTCTGCGGTTTCGTAATCCATTGGACCGTGCTCACAGTCGATTACTACGAAATCGAATCCCATCCAACCCATCGTTTCGACTATTCCTGGTGATGGCAATCCAACGAATGGTCCTATGGTGGTTTTGCCTTGGTTAAGTTTTTGTTTGAGTGTATTTTTTTTCAAGTGCATGTTTCCTGTGTTATGAGTTGGTGATACGGCACGTTGGTAATATCACCGAGAAGATCGTAGGGAAAGATATTTTTACTCGATTCAGGTATGTTGACTCAGCCTCTTGACGGTGGTGATTTGAGGCTCACCGCGAGTTCAGTTAACAGGTCACGTTATTGTGGGTGGAATTTACTGATATTAGGGTATTTAATTTTGGATCGACAACAGGATATTTAGCTTCTTAGTAGTTCCTGTGGAATGCCACGTTCGATCAGGCCTCGTCTTACTCGCTTTAGTATGGCATCGGCGATGCGGTGACCTGCTTGATCGGCCCGTATGATGCACCACCGTCGGTCACCCTTTGACATCTTTAAATAACCTTCACGAACTTTCTTGTGGAATTTCAATGGAGCCTGTTCAAATCGTCGTTCACTTTCATTGTCAACCCTGATCTCTCCATTTTTATTTGTCGGATCAAACAAATTTGGCTTATTAGAAACGCGGGCCAGGCTTAATTCGGGATCTGCATCTAGCAATATTGTTAATTCTGGGATTAAGCCTGCAGCAGCAATATCGTTTAACTGTCTAATAGTTTTGATTTCACCGCCACGTGCATACCCTTGGTACGCAACTGTTGAATCAATAAATCGATCCAGAATAACAACTTTGCCTTTGTCTAAAGCAGGCCGGATTAGCTCAAACATTAACTGTGCTCGGGCCGCCTCGAACAATAAAGTTTCAGCAAGTGGTGATGGAGAGTTGGCGCGTTTGATCCATCGCCGTACTTGATTTCCAAGATCCGAGCTACCTGGCTCATGTGCTAGAACAGCATCTATCCCAAAGTTATCAAGCTTGCGGTATAGGCGTTCTGCTTGTGTGGATTTTCCTACACCCTCACCGCCTTCGAAAGTAATAAGTAATCCGCCTTTGACGGTCCGCTTTTTCAAGCGCGTACCAGTGATACCAAAATTCATTGTGGTCTGCCCTTTAGCAGTCAATATGTATTCCTCATGATCGGGTGTAATCGAGTCATTAACCGGTCTCTCTCGCTGATAAATTGAAGCCTAACGTCTACGACGCCGAATTACAACGCGTCGAGATGGTTCTCTTCCGGTACTGGCCGATCCTAAATTATTTCGAGCTGCCAATCCGTGTTGAAGTCTGCGTACGTATGGTGGCTGCGCCATGAGTTCTATGCGTTGTTCACCCGAAACCACACGACTTATTGCTGCCTCTGTTTCTTTGATAGCTGCTCTGGATCTTCCGCGTTGGTCTATGTTTTCAAAATCGTTATTGTTTATGTTATGAGTTTGTTTTTCTTCTTCTTTTATGAATCGTTTAACCCATTGCCTGATCTGTTCTTTAGTTCCACGACGTAGAACATGAACTGCTGTTCCATCGCGTTCAGCTTTTCGAATGGCGGAAGGACGTCGGCTATAGTGCGATTTTGTTGTTACAAAAATCTCAGCGGCATCAGCGAAATCGACGAGGTTGACAGGCACATTTAACTCGCCAATCACATCAATTATGGTATTTTTTGGAATACCGAATGCAAAGACCGATGTAGCAGACTGATTAGCGATCTTAAGTTCCACTTCGGATTCTGAGAAATTTCTATTAGACTGATTAATTCCATTTGTGGTTGTTTTTTCTCGTCGGCTCACGCTTCGGTTTTGTTGGGGTTGCTGAAGTGATAGGGCATTCACGTCGAAAGGTGCGGACTGGAACTCCGATTCTGTCCCTGGCATCTCTTCGATTTTCGTTTCGACCAGTCCGTTTTGTTGCAAACGTCTAGCCTCTTGCGGGATGGATATCCCACGCAGCATGCGATCAACGGCTGTACCAACTTCAGGATGGATTGCCACCACGTTACGTTCCCGTATTTCCACGACTATATCGAAAGTAGGGTCGTGTTTACGTTCCAAAACTGTCTTTTGAGTTCGTCGACGTCGCGCTTCGATATCCCCTAGTGTTACGGTTTGCGTTCCACCAACGAGGTCTGAAAGAGTTGGATTGGAAACCACATTTGTCAGTGAGTTACCGTGCGCAGTGGCGACGAGCTGTACTCCCCTTTCAGCGATAGTTCTCGCTGCGATAGCCTCAAGTTCCGTGCCCATTTCATCGATCACAATGACTTCAGGCATGTGATTTTCGACACCCTCGATCATCACATTGTGCTGGAGACCTGTATTGCCCACTTGCATTCGACGCGCACGACCGATGGCCGGATGCGGAACGTCCCCATCGCCAGCTATTTCATTAGAGGTATCGACAATCACAACACGTTTTTTAGCCTCATCCGCCAAAACCCGAGCAGTTTCACGAAGAATAGTAGTTTTTCCTACCCCTGGTCGTCCTAAAATTAGAACACTTTTACCGGACCGTATAAGGTCTTCAATTAAGCGCACCGAGCCATACACGGCCCTGCCTACTCGGCAGGTAAGACCGACTGGCTCGCCAGCGCGGTTTCTCATTACAGAAATACGGTGAAGTGTGCGTTCAATGCCAGCTCGATTATCGTCCCCGAAATGTCCGACTTGTTGGACAACATGGGAAATTTCGTTTCGTGACACTTCGATTTCACTGAGTGGTATTTGTTTTAGTGGAAACCTAGCTTCAGCGTTTCTCCCGAGGTCGAGTATCACCTCGACTAAATCGCCGATATCTTGTCTTTTACGTAATGATTCTGCAATTGCGTCAGGGAATATACTGATGAATGCTTCGAGATCATCTACGACCTGTGTGTTGGGTTCTATCAGAATGGGATTCTCCTTTTACGTATCGGTTAACTAACAGCGGCGAAAACTTGTCGTATTTCAGATACTGTTTGAGCTAGAGGCTTAACCATTACCTCATAGCTTGCTTGTTTTTTAAAGCCAATGTTTACAAGTAAGTCTGCTAGGGCCGGCCTGTAACTTGGAACAGCAGTTAATGCTGGTACATCGTTAGTTTCGGCTAAAGCCGCAGCAATTAATCCTGGCAGTTCGGCTCCTGCATTTGCTGCCCAGTTGACATTGAACATATGCCGGGTCCTAATGGTGCTTCGTTGTATTAAGGCACCAACCTCGCCAGTTGGCAGGTCTAGTACCCATTCTGAGGTTTTGCGAGCAAGCCGTTCCATTCCGGCAACCCAATCCTCGGAGGTTTGTCCTGTCTTCATTCGGATTTCCATGGGCGTTATGGCATTGTGCATACGGAATAAGGATCCGTTGTCAGATTGGCACCTTGGTCTCAACTGAAGAGAATGATCTGTAACTCCTAGCTTGGTTACAGCTGAACGCACGGATTCAGACTGGTAAACCGATTCACGATAGATCGTAGAAAAGCCGGCTTTTTGAGCGAAATCACAAGTGTTGCTATCGGTGGGAATTCTTGCAAATATGCGATGCGCACCCGCACTTCCAGCTGGAATGGCAATCTGTTCAAGCAGGTCGAGTATCAGATTCGACTTGGAATTTCGAATATAAAATTCGCTAATTTCCCATGCCTGCTGACCTGATCGTGGTCCTGCGCGTAAAACGGCGTCGATTCTTCCACGTAGCGTTTCCACCCAGCAACTTTGCCATGCTCTGGGGGATAGGGCGATGGTGGCGTATTTGGCGGTGGGGAATCTACTTGGTCCCCCGCGAAGCGCATCTACCAAAGTGCACGTTTCACCCCAACCCGCAGAAGGTCGGAATTGCAACATCCTAGGTGAATCAGTTGGGTGTAGGTGGCGGATCATACAAACCTTGGACTTTCCTCCGTGGACCGATTCCGTCTTGGGTCTTCGCGTGCTTCCTTGGCAAGTTCGAGAAAGAGTGCGTGCAATCGGGTATCACTCGTTAGTTCAGGGTGGAACGAGGTCGCAAGTATTCGGTCTTTTTTCACAGCAACTGCTTGCCCATCATCAGTGGAGGCGATTTGCATAACTTCCTCTCCAATGGTTTGAACAATTGGTGCTCTTATAAATACCGCTCGCATTGGATCACCTTCGATACCGTCAATGTGTAACTCGGCTTCGAAGCTATCTACCTGTCGCCCGAAATAGTTTCGCGCGACACTGATGTCGATCAGGTTGAGTGGGATTGGATATGAATCGGCAAGCTCGCGTGCTATCACGATCATCCCTGCACAGGTGCCCCACAGGGCCATCCCATAATGTACCTTTTCGCGAAGCTGGTCTATGAAATCGAATCTTGTAAGAAGCTTGACGATTGTTGTGCTCTCGCCACCGGGGATGACCAAACCATCGATTTCCGAAAGTTGTTGTACTTTTCGAACTTCTATAGCGTTGATACCAATTTTGCGGAACATCTGAAGATGCTCCGCAAAATCGCCCTGTAAAGCGAGAACACCGATGCTAGGCTGCAAAGGTGACTTTCCGTTCAAAGTTATTACCAACCGCGAGTTTGAAGCTGTTCCGCTTCCGCAATTTTATTCGCTTCTATTCCTGGCATAGCGTCACCTAGTCCTCGTGAGATTTCGGCAAGCATGTCTGGGTCATTGTAGTGAGTGGTTGCGCGAACAATAGCATCTGCCATTTTTGCTGGGTTCGAACTTTTGAAAATCCCCGAACCTACGAAGACTCCTTCGACGCCTATCTGCATAAGCAACGCGGCGTCAGCGGGAGTTGCGATACCGCCAGCTGCAAAATTGACCACAGGGAGCTTACCGGTTCGGTGAACTTCGACGACCAGTTCGTAGGGAGCCTGGAAGTCTCGCGCTGAAGACATCAATTCCTCGGGTGGCATATTCTGGATCGCTCGAATATCTGCTTGTATCTGACGTGCATGAGTGACGGCGTGGACAATATCTCCTGTTCCCGCTTCACCCTTTGTACGGATCATTGCTGCACCTTCACCAATTCGGCGTAGTGCTTCTCCGATGTTTCGTGCACCACAAACGTATGGCATCTTGTATTGCCATTTATCGATATGGTATTCGTTGTCAGCGGGAGTTAATACTTCAGATTCATCACAATAGTCGACGCCAAGAGCTTCTAATATTTGCGATTCGACAAAGTGTCCGATTCGGGCTTTAGCCATCACAGGAATAGATACCGCGTCAATAATGCCAGAGATGAGATCGGGGTCGGACATTCGAGCAACACCGCCATCGCGACGAATGTCTGATGGAACGCGTTCGAGAGCCATCACCGATACCGCACCTGCGTCTTCTGCTACCTTGGCTTGGTCAGGCGTCACAACGTCCATTATGACGCCGCCTTTGAGCATCTGGGCTAACCCACCTTTTACCCGCCAATCACCAACTTCGGGTTTGGACATTTCTTTCCAACGTTGAGCACTGGTTGTGCTGGTGGCCATCTCTATAAGATCCTTCCGGCTTTTGAAAATACACCCTGTATTTTTTAGAGGTCAAAGTGAAGTGTGATCGCGACACCGAACCCGCGTCACACGTTTGCGTCGTCATGACGCATTGTCCTGAATTATACGCCAGCTTGCGGGCAGGCTGTTCTACTCCCGTACCGCTCAGTTTGATTGGGAGCCTAGTGTATTAATTCGTAATCTTTCAATGAGAAAGGAAATTTGAATGGCTTGAACTTCATCCGAGGCCTTTTCTAGCCATCAAGTTTGCGAGGTCAGCGGTTCGACAGGAGTATCCCCATTCGTTGTCATACCAGCCCACGACCTTAACGAACTCTCCGCCAACAGATGCCGTAGCGAGGGAATCGATGGTACAGGAGTTTGAGTTTCCTATGTAATCAACTGAAACCAGCGGTTCATTTGAATACCCTAGAATTCCGTGTAAGTTTTCATCCATTGAGGCTTTTCGGTAAGCGTCGTTTACATCTCCTAAAGATGCATTGTTGGTGAGTTTCATAGTTAGGTCTGTGACTGATCCAGTTATCACAGGTACACGGTATGCCATTCCGTCGATCTTACCGTCTAGTTCTGGTATGACAAGTGTCACAGCTTTGGCTGCGCCAGTTGTGGTGGGAATAATGCTGTTGGCGGCTGCACGTGCTCGCCGCAGATCTTTATGGTTTTGGTCCAGAATGTTTTGGTCGTTGGTATAGGCGTGAATGGTGGACATCAAAGCGCTTTCGATGCCGAACGTATCATTTATGACTTTGGCCATCGGTGCTACGCAGTTTGTGGTACACGACGCGTTCGAGATAATGTGATGGGTGGTAGGGTTATATTGACTGTCGTTTACGCCGAGTACGACTGTTAAATCTTCGTTCTTGGCAGGAGCGGAGATGATTACTTTCTTTGCTCCGCCCCTCATGTGGCCTGCCGCCTTGATGCCGTCTGTGAAAACTCCAGTGCATTCTATGACAAGCTCTACTCCAGCGTCATCCCATTTGATTTCAGAAGGATCTCTACCGGATGAAGAACTGATTGTTTTGCCATCAATTATTAAGGAACCATCTTCGCACTTAACGGTTCCTGGGTAACGTCCATAAGTTGAATCGAATTTCAAAAGATGCGCATTGGTTTCTGCGTCACCCACATCGTTTATCGCTACGACTTCGATAGTGTCAGGGTATCGCTCCTTTATCGAACGGAAAACTTGGCGTCCAATGCGTCCGAAGCCATTGATTCCAATCTTAGTTTTTGCCATTAATTTTCCTCGTCACTAGTATTTTTGTGTCAGTTTTGACTTGTTGTTAACCATTAGTTGTGGTTGGGGAGAATCCGGTTGCCGGCATAACGTGCTCTACTTCCGAGAAGTTCTTCGATCCTAAGAAGGCGATTGTATTTAGCGACGCGTTCACTTCGGGATGGAGCGCCAGTCTTGATCTGGCCGGCCGATGTGCCAACTGCGAGATCTGCAATAGATGTATCTTCAGTTTCTCCTGAACGGTGGCTAATGACAACACCGAAGTTTGCCGTTTGCGCAAGATGTACTGTTTCAAGAGTTTCCGAAACACTGCCAACCTGATTCAGTTTTACTAGTACCGCATTTCCTGCTTTATCCTTGATTCCTCGTTTGACGTATCTAGCTTGTGTCACATAAAGATCATCTCCGACTAACTGGATACGGTTGCCAGATGTTGATGTTTGGACTGCCCATCCATTCCAATCATCTTCCGCTAACCCATCCTCAATAGAGTAGATTGGAAAGTCATCACATAGGTTTGAGTACTCTTCCACCATCTCCTCGCTTGATAGTCTCCTTCCTTCTCGAGTAAGTTGGTAAATGCCATTGTCGTAGAATTCAGAAGACGCTGGGTCGAGTGCGATAAATACTTCTTCTCCGGGGCTGTAACCCGCACCTTCTATGGCCTTGGTGGCGTATTCAAGTGCCTGGCGGTTTGTAAGCCCCTGTGGGGCGAATCCTCCCTCGTCGCCGACGGTTGTCGCGTGACCATCAGCATGTAACTTTTTATTCAACCATTGATACATCTCAGCCCCACATCGAAGTGCTTCTGAAAAAGAATTCATGCCGGCAGGAACTAACATAAACTCTTGAAAATCGGTGGATCCCATTGCGTGAGCTCCACCGTTTAGGACATTAAACATCGGTACAGGGAGTTCAGTTGGTGACTCATTTCCTGCAAGGTCTGATATATGTTCGAACATTTGTCGATTTGAACTAACAGCGACCGACCTAAGCGTCGCAAGGGAAATTGCAAGGATGGCATTCGCTCCGAAGCGGCTCTTATTAGGCGTGCCATCGGCCTCAATCAATGCCTGATCTACCGCTTTTTGATCAATTGCATCAAGTCCTATGACAGCCTCCGCAAGCTCCCTGTTTACCGCTGAGACTGCCTTCAGCACTCCCTTACCTCCGAATCGTCTGGGATCTTCATCGCGCAGTTCGACAGCTTCTCGGCTGCCGGTGCTTGCACCTGAAGGTACGGCGGCCGATGCTGTAGTCCCATCATCCAAAGTCAGAGTCGCACCGACTGTTGGGTTTCCACGTGAGTCCAGAATCTCGTGTCCGGTTACTGAAATGATTTTTGTCATGTGTTTGTGTTTTTGGCCAATCAGTCTGCTGAGTAGGGCAGAGAGCTTTAAAACAGTTGTTGTATTGGGGACTTATTTTTTTGTGTTTAAGGCCATGCGTTGTGCTGTCAGAAGATTCTTGATACCTGATTCAGCCAGACTTAACATCTCTGTTAATTGAGCTTGGCTGAACGTCGCCTCTTCACCACTTCCTTGCAATTCTACAAATTCGCCATTGCCGGTCATTACTATGTTCATATCTACGTCTGCTACTGAGTCTTCGCTGTAGTCTAGATCCAACATAGCGACACCCTCTACGATACCAACGCTTATGGCAGCTATTTGGTCCTTAACCGGAATTGATTTAATTGTGCCGGCTTCGACAAGTCCTACCAGCGCTTCATGAAGCGCTATATATGCTCCAGTTATAGAGGCAGTTCGTGTCCCTCCGTCCGCGCGAAGCACATCGCAGTCTAAAAGGATCGATATCTCACCCAGTGCTGCCAGATCGGTCACCGAGCGCAATGAGCGTCCGATGAGTCTTTGAATCTCCTGGGTACGCCCGCCAATTTTTCCTCGCTCTCTGCGTACTCGTTCTTGAGTTGAGCGTGGAAGCATCGAATATTCAGCGGTAACCCATCCAGTACCTTTGCCGCGCATCCAAGGCGGAACTTTTGATTCCACTGTTGCTGCGCACATCACCACTGTATTGCCAGTTTCGATAAGCGCCGACCCTTCGGCATCGGGTACATAACCCGCAGTGATCTTGACGGCTCGTTGTTCAGTTGTTGAGCGATTGCTTGATCTGTTACGAGTAGCCCGAGACAAATTGTTAGGTCCTTGATTGAATGGACTCACGATTCTAGCAGTGAATTCTCCGTTTTCATTATGAAAGTCAACGGCATATTGGGACAATGTTTTCACTATACAAATAATTAACGATTATTTGATCGGAAGTCACTGTATTGCTCTCAACAAAAGTCACTACGTTCCGATAATGTTGAACGCGAAATATTAAATAAAACTCTCTAACTTTTCAAAATGATTAGGCGGCAATAATGCGTATAGCGGTAATGGGTGCCGGAGCTGTCGGGGGATACTTTGGCGGCGTACTGGCAAATCAAGGCGAGGATGTTGTCCTTATTGCTCGAGGGGCACATGGGGATGCCATAGCGAAGAATGGACTTCAGGTTGACAGCCACTGGGGTAACTTCAATGTCAATGTCAGGGTCACCGATGAGCCCTCCAGTATGGGTGTTGTCGATCTGGTTTTGTATTGCACGAAACTTTACTCTAATGCCGAAGCCTTGCCTTCAATCAAAAGAATGATTGGTCCTTCCACAAGTATCTTGACTATTCAAAACGGGGTTACAAGTGGATCCATAATCGCCGAGTATTACGGATGGGAACATGTGTTACAGGGGGCTACGTATATCGAGTCAGGTATTGCCGGTGACGGCTATATTCACCAAAGTGGCTCCACCGCCAGGATTGAATTTGGTGAGAAGGATGGTTCTAGCACCGAAAGAACTAAGGCGATTTTCAATTTATTAAACCGAGAGGGAATTCAAGCTGTGGTCAGTAGCAATATGGTTGACGCCCTGTGGAACAAGATGGTTATGGTAGGTGCGATCGGGACAATAATGGCTGCTTCAAGAGCGTCACTTCCCGAGATTTTGGCGAGCCCTAATGGAGAACATACCGTACGCAGTACGATGGAGGAGATTGTGGCTGTTGGTCAATCACAGGGAATTACGTTCCCGCCGCGATGCGTTGAGTCGAAAATGCAAACAGCTATCGCGGAAGCAGAAGAATTTCAAGCTTCTCTTCAATACGATCTCACGTCTGGCAAACCTCTAGAGCTTGATGACATTCTTGGATCTGTTGTCAAAATTGGGCGTGAAGTAGGTATTCCTGTTCCATCAAGTGCTGCCCTCGTGACGGTACTTGATCGGTTTAAACACGGCTCTTAATCAACAGATGTTTTGATTTGACTACATATTACGTTTGTCATATTCGGGGATTAAAATGGTTATTGAACATGTGGTATCGGATGAGACACTCGTCAGACTCGGGGAGCTTCCCACTCAGACGCTGATTGATGGTTTATGGGTGGATAATTGACCTCAATCTATGATTCACGGGGCGCGGTCGATTTTTTCAGGTCAGAAGATGGTTGGCAGGGCAGTAACACTCAGATTTGTTCCTCATCGACCAGATATTTTGGCCGATAAACCTAGCGCCGAAGATTCTCCTGAATATGTAGCATTTGAGTTGTGTGGACCTAATGAGGTTTTAGTCGCTTCTTCAGTTGGTCCATGGGAGTCGGTTGGAGGCGATATTAAGTTTTACCGGCTTGCACAATTGAAGGCTGGCGGCCTTGTTACTGACGGATCGGTTCGCGACACGGCTCAACTTAAGGATTACGGTTTTCCAGTTTTCGCTTATTCCTCCACCGCCAAACAAGGTCCTGCGGTGATGCAGCCATGGGGTGTGAACGACGTGATTTCATGCGGTGGCGTCGTCGTACGACCTGGTGATGTAATAGTTGGCGATGACGATGGTGTTGTTGTTGTTCCGTCAACTATGTGTGAGCGAGTTTTAGAAATCGCTGCGGAACGCGAAAAAATTGAACAGGTAATTAAAAAAGAACTTCGTAAGAACCCAGGATCTCCTGGAAAGTATTATCCCTTCAACCAAAACACACAGAAACTGTTCAAAGATTATAAGTCCCGAGGTGAAGCCTAGTGTTTTTATCCGTCTAGTTCACAGAGGAACGTGTCAAGCTAATCTTGATCAGTGAGGGGAGTCCCATCGGGTCGAAGGCCCTAGTCTGCCATACGTTTTACACGTTGCTCGAAATTAGCGCAATCCTCACAAACACTTTCTGGGATTATGCCTGATTTGATAAGTAATCCGAAGATGTAACAGCCTATGCATATACCAAAGATACTTTCTAATCCAGCGGCAAATATTAATCCGCCCAGCACGCCGTAGGCTGCCCCATTTAGTCCGAAACCTAATGAAAGGATAGCCGCGGTAGCACTGAATGCAACTCCCAAACCTGCTGAAAAGCGTTTTGGGGGTCCTGCAACAGGTCGGTAGGGTAATTTAAATGTAGGTACGATTACCTTTGTGGTTAAAATCGCTAGTGGGCTTATACGGGGCCCTGCGGCAACACGGGCAAGGAATCCGTACGTGATTAGTAAGGTGATTAGAGGTTGATCCAGTAAGATCGTTACCACCGACATGATCACTACACCTCCTGCTACTACTCGTGCGACGCTTGAGTTCATAGGGTGCGGGAAGCTAAAGAACGGTTTTTTTTCAGTTGATGTAGTCATAGTTGGTAGTTTTACAGGATAGTGTTGGTTATTCAGAGACTGCTAAGTATCGACCTACTCAGCGTTGGATGTTCAAGTGTAATAGTGGGGTTTACTTCCGTAATCTTAATAAACCGTCACCCCGCGGGCTTTAATAGAGACATAATGTTGCATTAATTTTGCGTTGCACATTAGGGTTCAGGGTAACTGGGGGTCAGGCTCAGACGCAAATTCTCGGTAAGAGAACCCGGTGGTATAAAGTTTTTTTGGAAATTGATAGCCGGATTTTCAGATGCTTTGATATCAATTAGTTCTATCTAATGCTAAGATCGGCCAGATTGTGAACCATACCTAGTAAACCGAGGTAGAAATCGTGTCCACCTTGCCTCGGATGTTCGGAGGCAAGCTAGATGGCTGATTTGAGCACGAATCAAATACGAAATGTTGCTTTTATCGCTCATAGCGGAGCGGGCAAAACTTCACTAGCAGACGCGCTGTTCTTCACATCCGGTGCCACAAACCGTCAAGGTAAGGTTGATGATCAGACGAGTCTTTCCGATTATGAGCCGGAAGAACAGCGACGAGGCTCAAGTATCCAACTTGCCGTGCTCCCATGTTCGTGGAAAAACCACAAAGTTAATGTCATTGACACTCCTGGCTACGCTGATTTTCGCGGAGATATGCTCTCAGGGCTCCGGGTTGCAGATGCCGTGATCATAGTTGTTTCGGCGGCGTCGGGAATTGAAATTGGTGCTCAGCAGGCATGGAACTACACAGAAGATCTGGGAATTCCAACTGCAATCGTCGTGAATAAACTCGACAGAGAGAACTCATCGTTTGAGCAGACATGCTTAGAAATTACCGAATCTTGGGGTAGGCACTGTATACCCGTTCACAATGTCGACGGTGATGCTGAATCGTTCCGAAGTGTTTTGACCGGCGATCTTTCAGAGTCGGCGATAGAAACGATCGCAGAAACTGACGATGATTTGATGATGAAATACCTGGATGACGAAGCTCTCAATGATGACGAGATTAATTTAGGTATTAAATCTGGTATAACCAGTCGTAGCATCGTGCCAATTTTCGCAACGTCCGCATTGAATAACATAGGCTCGGCGGAATTACTCGATGCTATTACGAATTTTTTCCCATCGCCTGACGACGTAGAGGTACCGAGTGTTCCAGAAGGGGCCCAGGCGAATCTTATATTTAAGACGTCGGCAGACCCATTTGTTGGCAAACTTTCTTATTTTAGGGTATACGGTGCGACGCTTAACTCAAACGCTCAACTTTGGAATTCCAACAGAGGTGAGAACGAACGAATTGGCCAGGTATATCTGGCTGCTGGCAAGGAAACATCAGGCGTTGACGCGGTTATACGTGGTGACATCGGCGTTATTTCAAGGCTAAACCATACACAGACATTCGATACTTTATGCGACAAACCGAATGAACTTAAGCTCGGTGGAGTCGATCTTCCATCACCTGTGTTCGCACTCGCTGTTTCACCTAAAGCCCAATCTGATCTCGACAGGATGGCCGATTCTTTATCAAGAATAATTGAAGAGGATCCGACGCTTGAATTAGAGCGAAACACTGATACTTCCGAGACGGTTCTTCATGGGCTTGGCGATATTCACGTGGATTTAGCAATAGAGCGAATTGCGCGTAAATTTGATGTAAATCTGGATACCGCACTTCCGAACATAGCGTACAGAGAAACCGTCGGGGGTCAGACATCCGTTTCTTATAAGCATAAAAAACAATCTGGTGGACACGGACAATACGGCCATGTGGTTCTCGAGATTGCACCTGGAGAAACAGGCAAGGGGATAACGTTTGGGTCCAAAGTTGTAGGCGGTAATGTGCCTAAGGATTACATTCCGGCTGTTGAGAAAGGTGTTCGGAATGCAGCGAATAGCGGTGTCGTAGCAGGATTTCCTGTTGTAGATGTTGCCGTTATGCTTACAGACGGGTCTTCTCACTCTGTTGATTCATCAGGTATGGCATTTGAAATTGCCGCAAGCATGGGATTTCGCCAGGCTGTTCGGGAAGCTCGACCGACCTTACTCGAACCAGTGATGAACTTGAGGATTATTACTCCGGACGATTGTGCAGGTGATGTTATGAGCGATCTTAGTACTCGGCGCGCTCAGATCGGTGGCATGGAGTCGAAAGGTAACGGAGTCACAGAGATAATCGCAGTAGCTCCAGCCTCTACAATGCAGCGTTACGCGGCTGATTTACGATCTTTAACTCATGCTCGAGGGGACTTCACCGCGATCATGGATCATTATGAGCCACTGCCCGCGCAAGAGGCCAGTAAGGTCATAGCTTCTCGGCAATCTAGCGAAGACGAATAGTTTGTAATTTGTTGGAAGCGTTGGTGGTGATGCTGACGGCCTGTCGAACCGTAGCTTTCGTGGTTGCGTTTTCAGAATCCGAAGGAGAGACTCTGTAAGACTTTTTGATTACGAGCAACTGTCTGTTGAGATGTTCGCTCGTGATATCGATGTGATTTTGGCAGGTACGAAGCCAAACGTGGAATATCTGACTGATGTCGAATGGATGCGGTGGTTCAATAAAGAAAACTTTCTGCCAGAGAATGGCGAAACCATGCTACTTCCTTTGTTGGTCTTCCACGCAATCAAAAGGATGGCCCTTTCTACGTAGCGCCATCGACCCAGACGGGGTCTCCCGAAAACTATGGCATGTGGATCGAAGACATTCGTTACTGGGGTCCGATATTGTTTGTCGACGGATCGAATGGCAAATAGATTCGGCAGATAATCTAGTTGCTCGAGTGGCTAAGAGATTACGTGAAAAGGGTCTTTAGAAAAACGTTTTTTTCTGAAGCATTTTGATAGCTGAGATTATCGCGGCGGCTTACGTTAATCTACCGACTCAGTTGTTGGGTGGAATGATCGGGATGATGACCCTTGATGCAAACTCCGAACTTGTATGTACGGTGTTGTCCGCTTTGACCATTTTTGTATGTCGCCCTACCTCATCCCCCGTATTTGGATTCACGTCGAAGCGCGGGAAATTTGAGCTAGATACATCGATTCGAATTCGATGTCCCTTTTTAAAAACATTGGAGGTCGGCCATAGTGGGATTGAAATTTCAACAGGCTTCCCTGGTGTTAAAAGTTCTGGTTCGGTCCAGGAATAGCGATAGCGTGCCCGTCTAATAGTGTCTACTAGATTGAGATGATAACCCTCTGGATAGTCTTCACTTGATGGATATACGTCGATCAGCTTTACGGTGAAATCCGTATCTACTGCTGTGGATGAAATCCACAACTTGACTATTACCTCTCCAGTAACTTCGATATTGTCCTCAAGTGGATCGGTCTCGAACGCCAATACATCAGGTCGCTCTTTCAGCAATCTATATGGTTTTTTTGTATTGATCCATTGGGGTCCTTCTTTTTGATGCCAACCACCAGCAGCTACGACCTCTCTTAAATTGTTTCTTGCCTGTGTCCATTGATCCATAAAATTAGGCACATTATTTGGATCGAAGCCTCCTTCTTCTGGAGGGATAATTTCGAACATTCCGACTAGCGGGCCTCCGATGGTAGGTACGGGGTCGTCGGGATCGAACGTGTACGTGAGCGAACTATCGGGGTCAATTGTTTCAAAGGAATCAAGAGATCCATCCTCGTGCATGAACAGTGTCTGAAATTGAGTTCGCTGAATTGGCCATTCGGCCTCGTCTCGCCAGAAACCACCATGATTTAGATTTCCAAGTTTGGTCTTTGTACCATCACCGGTACCCATTACGTAAAGACGAACTGAAGATTCATTCTCACGTTTGGGCAGTTCCTTTAAATGCCGGTCAAAAAATGCCAGTCTTTCAGGGTTGTAGATTTCGTTACCCCAAACGCTTTGCTTACCAGTATCGACATCTCCATGCGCAGAACCGGTTGCTCGCATACCGCCGTGGCACCAAGCGCCGAGAATCAAACTAGTAGGTGATTCATTGCGCTGATTCATTTCGATGTAGTAATTGGCCGTTGCACCGACGAAATTGTCGTAAAAACCACATGCAATGACCATTGGCACATCAGCGTGTTGGTCGAAATAAGGTTCCTGATTACAACATTCTTGATTCCACCATTCATCGTAATCGCCGCGATAGTAATAATCCAAAGCGGTTTTTTCCAAACTTGGCGCTACTTTTAGGGCAGTTTCACCAGCCTTAATTGGAAATTTCTTCAGCCAATCTCCCATATTTTGCATAGCATCGAGGATAAGCCTCGTTTTGTTGGCATCATTACCAATTTCATGACAATCTAGGGCATGTAGGTGTAAGGCTCCAAACATCTGGAAAGACATAGCCCCGCCTTCCCTAGCTTCATGTTTGTAGATATTGGTAGGACCAGCTTCCACCCACATCGCATTTAGATGTGGAGGTTTACGAAGTGCGAGTTGGGTTTGAGTTATTGCACGATGAGAAGACCCTAACGTGCCAATTTTGCCCGTGCACCAATCTTGAGTGGCGAGCCACTCGACTGTGTCGAATCCGTCATCACCTTCCCATGGGTTTGCTGTATGGAAGTAGGAACCGTCTCCTTCGCTTCGAAATCGTGATCGTAGATCTTGTATGACAAAGGCATAGCCTCGTCTTACGTAGTACGGGAAAACGTCGTCCCATTCGGGTGCTGTTTTATCGTAGGAGGTACGGATGAGAAGAGCGGGTACTTTTTCTGTATGACCCACAACTGTTCCGTCTCCGTGACAGGGCAGGTAAATATCAGTTGCTAGACGAACGCCGTCTCGCATCGGAATCATCACATCACGCTTGAGATGTATCCCGTACGTGGGTTGAGAGGACTGTTCTGAAGTTGGCATGTACTATCTCGCTGGTATCAAGGGTAGGTTGATGTGGGAAGGGTATTGACTGCCGTGGTAAATGGTTTGATTTGCAATTGTGATGTCAGTGTCACTGGCTATGGGATTTCCGCTGTTAAGGTTTCTGTTGTAACGCGGGAAGTTTGAGCTTGAAATTTCGATCCGTATACGATGCCCCTTATTAAAACTGTTTGATGTGTTCCACATATCGATATCGAACTTGTAAATCTTGCCTGGGATGATCATTTGAGGATTTTCCGTTCCATCGCGGAATCTCGCCCTTACGATTCCTTCGCATAAAGCAATTGCCTTACCCTCTGGCTCAAGATCGGTTAATGTCGCTGTGAAATCAGTATCTATAGCATCGGATGATGCCCAGACCGTCGCTGAAATCGGTCCTGTAATTTCTAAATCCTCGGTCAAAACATCGGTTGTAAATGTCAGGACGTCTGGCCGAAGCTGAATATGAGAGCGATCGCGTGGGCCGCAAAAATCGAAGGTTTGGTATTGTGATCCTATTGAAGGTACCGGGTCTTCAGGGTCATAAGTAAAACTGTCACTGGTTTGATCAATAGTTTTGATTTCAGTGGACAAAGAACCACCATCATCAGCGGCGTTACCGTTACTGGAAAGGTAGAATTTGGTCCATTCGGTGCGCTCTAATGGCCATTCATACTCGTCGCGCCAAGTGTTCTTTCCCATGACGAAAAGCTTGATCGGAGCCTCATCGTCTACGCCGGTATCGATGCCTTTTAACCGTTGGTCATACCAGTGCATATGCATCTCAATAACATCCGATAGCGCTTGCTTGCCAAAGGTGCGATCAGCGTATGCGCCGTTTTCACCCATCGGTACTCTGCCCCAGGGAGCAATTTGGTGACTCCAAGGTCCGATTATCAACTTGGTTTTGGAACGAGCGTCTTCGGTTTTGGCTTCTTTACTCCATCCATTAAATAGCTTGAAATTTTCGTTGGATAATGAATCAAACCAGCCTGTTATGAATAACGACGGGATTGCCATTTCGGAGTATTTGTCTCGAAGGCTGTAACTCGACCACCAATCGTCATATTGTTCGTGTTCCATTATGCCCTTGTAGTAAGGATGGGTTTTTGACACTTTTTCCATAGCGGTATCGATAGGCAATTCGAAAAAAAACGTATCTTGGTCGAAGTGTTTCAAAGATTCATATTGCATTGAGCGACCCAACATATTCAGGAATGCAAAGGCCACATTGTGATGGATGACACCGTTGACTCTGTGATGTCCATAGTTGTCTTGCTGAGATGCAATTGGAGCTACGGCTTTTAAATACTTTGAGCGTAGTGTCGCTGGGAGTGTTTGAGTGAATCCTGGATAAGAAAGACCGAATGTTCCGAGATTGCCATCGCACCACTCCTGTTCTCCGATCCATTGATGGGTATCGTAACCATCGTGTAACTCGCATACGTATGGAATCCATTCTCCATCAGAATCACCGCGTCCCCGGCAATCTTGCATGATCACTGCATAGCCGCGATTTGTGAATTCTCTAGCCCAACTGATGTAACGGGCTTCCTGATTGTCATAGATTGTTCTTAGAAGTAAGGCAGGCCATGGACCGTTACCTTGAGATGACGGAGGTAACCATATGTCCGCAGAAAGATTTACTCCGTCACGCATCGGTACTGGGATGTCCAGCATGAGGCGGCCGGGTTCAATGGGCGCAAGCGAGTCGATGTTTGTGTTCATTCCCTATACCAGTATTTATTTTTGCTTGGCTTGTCTGAATGTGGGCAGAAACATTGTGTGCCTTATACGTGTGATCTTCAACACTTTTATCACCTGCACTGTTTATCTATCTGGAGTAACCTGCTTGCGTAAAAGTTACGTTAGCAATTTATGGAGGTTCGAGTGTCCTATAAAGTCGTGATCACAATGTATAATCGTTCTCTTAGCGATCTGACATTAGAGGTGATTCAGAAAGCAGGAATTGAAGTTGAATATCTTCCATCGGTCACCGAAAATGAGGTAATAAAAGCTGCAAAAGAAGCTGACGTTTTGTTGGTTGGGACGGTGCCGCACACAACTCGAAATGTGCTTGAATCATTACCGAAACTAAAGATGGTCGGCCGCTCAGGGGTGGGAGTCGATTCAATTGATCTAGAGGCTGCTACTGAACTGGGAATCTGTGCTACCAACACACCCGGTATTAACACTAGCGAAGTGGCAGATCATGCTATGGCGCTGTTGCTATCCATAACACGGAAAATTTCTGAACAGAATTCCGCACTTAAGGCAGGAGCGTGGTCGGATCGTCCAGAAGAAATCAATGTCATACGCAATCAGTTGCGTCGGATAGCTGGGAATACGGTCGGCATATTCGGACTTGGAAGTATCGGCAAAGGATTAGCTACCAGAGTAAGAGGGTTTGGACCAGAAAAAATCATTGCGTTTGATCCGTATGTCCCCCAGACCACTGCTGATCTCGTTGGTGTTCAGTTGGTGGACTTTGACACTTTGCTAACTGAATCTGACTATCTGACCGTTCATTCTCCGGCTACAGCCGAAACAAATCATGTCTTTGATATCGATGCTTTCAGGAAAATGAAGCCTTCGGCGATTTTCATAAACTGTGCTAGGGGCCCTATCGTAGATGAAGCAGGTTTGCAGGAAGCGCTTCAAACCGGCG
>Ga0187833_10001072_pt1 | contig 31906 bp, 28 predicted proteins | sample ETNtaG_37_FD_167968 | JGI IMG/M metagenome (GOLD analysis project Ga0187833, IMG submission 167968) | Marine microbial and viral communities from oxygen minimum zone, Eastern Pacific Ocean - ETNP2014_SV_400_PacBio MetaG (Illumina Assembly) | ecosystem: Environmental > Aquatic > Marine > Hypoxic...
ATGAAAGACCGCGCATGGTCACCGAGACGGAAAGGACAATTCTGAACGAAATTAAGGGTGGGTGGGTGCCCGATGTGCATGATGGGAAGAAAACGATCATGGGTTATGCGCCCATCTCGGTTCCCATCTTCTCGCGCATTCTCCCCGTCGGGGCCGAGAGAGGTGTCAAGGGTGAAAAGTGGCATAGGACAATCTGGTTTACACTCCTGGACATCGAGCAGGACATCGCCTTTGCCGCCGTCGATGTGATGACGAGGACCTATTTTATAAGCGGTGTCGCGGTGACCCTGCTGGTGTTAGTGGTCGCCTTGTTTCTTGCCGCAAACATAAGCCGCCCCATTCAGCACCTCCGCGAGGGAACCAAGATCATCGCCAAGGGGGAACTGGATTATCGTTTCAACGAGAATAGGCGAGATGAGATCGGCGATCTAGCCCGCGCCTTCAACAGAATGGCGGGGGAACTTCAGGACCTGGTGGCCTTGCGCCGCAATATTCTGGATTCCACGGCGGAAGCGATCTACGGCCTCGACCTGAACGGCAATTGCACGTTCTGCAACCCGGCTTGCATCGAAATGTTGGGTTACCAGCGCGAAGAAGACCTGCTTGGCCGCCGCATGCATGACCTGATCCACCACACCCGCCCCGGCGGCGCCCCCTATCCGGTCGAGGAATGCCTGATCTATAAGGCGTTCCAGGAAGGCAAGGAAACCCACGACGATACCGAGGTTCTGTGGCGCAAGGACGGCGGCAGTTTCCCGGCGGAATACTGGTCGTATCCCATGCACCGTGAAGGAAAACTAGTCGGCTCCGTGGTCACGTTCCTCGACATCACCGAGCGCAAGGCGGCTGAAAAAGCGCTTAAAAAGGCGCACGATGAACTGGAGAAGCGGGTCGAGCAAAGGACCGCCGACCTTAACCGTTCCAACAAGGAGCTGGAGAAGTTCGCTTACATCGCATCACACGATCTCAAGGCGCCGCTCAGAGGCATCAGCAACCTGTCCAAATGGATATATCGGAAGATTTGGGCGAGACAGTGGATGAGGAGACCAAGGAAAACCTGGTCCTGATGCACTCTCGGGTGGAGCGTCTGGAGAGTCTGCTCGAAGGGATTTTGGAATACTCCCGCGTTGGCCGCGACCACCATAAGCCCGAGATGGTGGATACCAGGGAGCTGGTGTCGGAGGTTTCCGAATATCTATCCCCCCCCGATGGATGCGAGATCGAAATCCTCGGCGATATGCCAACCTTCAGCACCGAGAAGCCGCCTTTCGAGCAGGTATTCCGCAACCTCATCGGCAACGCCATCAAGCACCGCGACAGAGATGACATTTGCATTACCGTTTCGGGGAAAGAGGAAAGTGAATTTTGCTCTTTTGAAGTCAGGGATAACGGCCCCGGCATCCCCGAAAAATTCCATGAACGCGTCTTCATGATGTTTCAGACCCTGAAACCCCGCGACGAAATAGAGGCCAGCGGCTTGGGGCTGGCCATGGTGAAGAAGTTGATAGATTACAACGGCGGTGATATTTTCCTCGATAGCGATCCGGATGAGCGCAATACGGTATTTCGCTTCACATGGAAAAAATCGGTCGCATGAGGGTCGCCATGACTAACAAAACCGTTCATTTTCTCGTTGTCGAGGATGACGAGGTCGACGTCAAGGCTCTGAAACGCGCCTTCAAGGAACTGCACCTCGCCAACCCTGTCCGCTTTGCCCGCGATGGCATCGAGGCACTGGAAATCCTGCGCGGCGAGAACGGACAGGAAAAGCTTGAAAAGCCGTACCTCGTTCTTCTCGACCTCAACATGCCCCGAATGAACGGCATCGAGTTTCTCGATGAAGTGCGCGAGGACCCGGAGCACCATTGCGCCCTCGTCTTCGTGTTGACCACCTCCTCCGCCGAGGAGGATCGGATCAAGTCTTACGATAAGAACGTCGCCGGCTATATGCTGAAAAGCAACGCCGGAGACACCTTACATTAAGGCGCTTTCCATGCTCGAACACTACTGGAGAGTGGTGGAGTTTCCCGGATGATCCCTCTAAACGATGACTGAAGCCCCGCGCATCCTTCTCATCGACGATGAAGAGGTCGATCGCAAGTTGGTAATCCGGGCGCTCCGGCAATACAATTCAGATATTGAAATCCAAGAGGCCCAAGACGGCAAAGCCGGGCTTGAATTGTTCAGGGAGCAAGAGTTCGACTGCGTCCTTCTCGACTACCATCTGCCCGGCATGGATGGGCTGCGGGTTCTCAAGGAAATGCATGGCGATGAAGAAACCCTCCCCATTCCCGTCATCATGTTGACCGGTGACGAGGATGTAAATTTGGCCGTCGAGGCCATGAAAAACGGGGCCTACGACTTCCTGGTAAAGGGATCGGACAGCCGTTTCCAGGATTTTCTGCCGGCCGCCATCGAACGCGCCATGAGCCGGCGGCACCTTTTTATGGAAAAGGAGAAAGCGCAAGCGGCCAATGCCGCCAAGGTCGAGTTTCTCTCCCACATGAGCCATGAACTGCGAACGCCCTTGAACGCAATCATTGGTTTCTCCGAATTGCTGATGCTGGAGAAATTCGGCACCCTTGGTTCGGACAAAAATCGGGGTTATGCCCAGGATATCCACCGTAGCGGCAACCATCTCCTGGAAATCATTAACGACATCCTCGAATTGACGAAGATCGAAGCGGACAAGTTTGAACTTCGTTGTGAAGACGTGGATTTGGCTGAACTCATTAATGAATCCACCCGTATGGTCGAAGGCGGCGCCCGCAAGCCGGGAGCCAGGCTGGTCAACAACATAGGCGACACGCCCGCCCACGTGACTGCGGACCGGCGGGCTATCAAGGAAGTCCTGATTAACATTCTGAGCAACGCCATGAAGTTCACCCCCGGTGGTGGGACGGTTACCATTGCAATGGAAAGCCGGGGGGATAGCGTTGCAATTTTAGTCGAGGATACGGGCATTGGCATATCCTCCGTGGACTTGCCCCACATCATGGAGCCTTTTTTTCAGGCGAGGCGAAAGGAAATGAAAGTCCAGGAAGGGACCGGGCTTGGACTGCTCTTGTCGAAGAAATTCATAGAGATGCACGGGGGATGTTTGGAGATCGAAAGCGAGCTCGGCAAAGGCACAAAAGTAACGGTTCTCATCCCGCGCAAGCCTGCCTGATCCATCGGTCCGTCTTTGCAGCCCCGGGCCTTTTCTGGACAAGGTCGAGATGTCCGCCCCTGGCCGAGGCTGTTGAAAAACTCTGTTCCGAGACGATTTTGGATGTCCGCTGTTAATAAGTGGTTCATCCGGGAATTCCGGGAAAAGCGTCTATTATACGTTGAGCCTGCCATCCCAATCGGCGGCGTTCAAGGTCATGCCGGCTTCGCCGGCCGTCTCCAAGAGGGCGAACCATGATGCGTTGCGTGGTAACGGTGTTCGGCGGTTCGGGATTCCTCGGCCGTCATCTGGTCAAGCGATTGGCCGCTGGCGGCGCCATGGTCCGCGTCGCCGTGCGCAACCCCGAGGCCGCCCACTACCTCAAAACCATGGGCGAGGCCGGACAAATCGTCCCCGTCGCCACCAACATTTGCGACAAAACTTCCACCGCCGCCGCCACCGAAAGGGCGGATTGGGTCATCAACCTTGTCGGCATCCTGTCCGAATGGGGGAAAAGAACCTTCCGGCGGATCCATGTGGAGGGCGCCGCCAACATCGCCGAAGCCGCCAACGGGGCCGGTGCCCAGCGCCTGGTCCATGTTTCGGCCATCGGCGCCGATCCCCAATCGCCGTCCGCCTATGGCCGAACCAAAGCGCAAGGAGAGGAGGCGGTCAAGGCCGCCTTCACCGCCGCCACCATCGTCCGCCCCAGCATTGTTTTCGGACCCGAGGACAACTTCTTCAACTTTTTCGCCGGGCTGGCGCGCTTTTCATACATATTGCCAGTGATTGGCTGTCCGTTTCCGCCGCGGTTCACCTTGTTCAGCGGCGGGTCCCTTGTTGACATCGATCTTTACGGCGGCGGCGGCACCAAATTCCAGCCGGTCTATGCCGGCGACGTGGCGGAAGCCGTCATGGCCATCCTCGCCGATCCCAAAACGCAGGGTGAAACCTTCGAACTGGGGGGGCCACGGGTTTACAGCTTCAAGGAAATCATGGAACTCATGCTGGCCGAGACGGGACGCCAACGTTTGTTGCTGCCGGTGCCGTTCCGGCTGTTGAGGCTGCAAGCTTGGTTCCTGGAAAAATGGCCGAAGCCGCTGCTCACCCGCGACGAGGTCAAACTGCTCGAAAAAGACAACGTGGTCGGAGAAAAGGTCCTGACTTTCAGTGATTTGGGTATCGAGCCGACAACGGCGGAAGCGATCGTGCCCACATATCTTGGGCGTTTTCGCCCGCCCGGCAAGCAGCATTTGGGCAAGGCTTAGGTGGAACTTCCTGAACCGACGACGCCCAAGGATGTTATGGTTCAGCGGCTTCCTTGGGCGATTCCCTGGAACTTCAGCTTAGGCATCGTAGTACCGCGCCGTTAGAACCTGATCGCCGTTGCCGCCATTACGGTTACCTCCGCGATGTTCCGCATGACCGGGATTTCCTTGATGGGGCGACCCCGGTGGAGTTCACGTCCGACGACAAGGAACTCCATCCACGGCGACAACAAATCCTGCTTTTGCTTTAGCCAGAGGGCCGTCCACAGGAAACGTTCCACCCATTTGCCGCGGCGTGGCTCTAAAATCGATTTGATGATGGCGTTGACCTTGGCCGGGGTTCTGGATCGTGGCTTTTCGGAAAGAACAGCCTCTACCTCGGCATCATCCTCGAACCAGGATTCCAGGAAATCGGACTCGTCGCACCAACCATTGCTCCTCTCGATCACCTCGGCGGCCGCTTTACCTTCTATATGGCTGGGGGTGGCGTCTTTCTCCAAAAGAGAGAGAAGGTCATCCGCGCTAAATTCCGAAGGCTGCCATTTCTCGATGCCGATGGCTTCGACAAAATCGAGGAAACCCGGCGTGGGCACGTTTCCGGCTTTCCGTCCAACCGCAAGATAGTGTGGAACCAGAGTATGGAGAAAATCAAGGTCTACAGGGATGGAAGTCGTTTCGGCGCGGATATGCCCAAGGAAATCCTTCACGTCGGCTTTCGACTGGTCACGGATGCACCATGCGTCCGCCACGCCAACACCTTGCTTCACCAACAGACTGGCAATGACGTGTTTCCGTCCCTCCTTGACCACGGCGAAGATACTCTGGGCTCCAGCGCCATCCATGTTTGAAGCAAGAAGTTCCCCGACCTTACCTTGCGGCCAAGAAGCACACTCAACCTGCTTTTGACGGGCCATCTTGATGGCGGCATCAAGATAATGGCGCTCGCCTTCGGGGAGCCAGTTTCGAAGAGCGATCATGCGTCGCAACGATGTCGGCGAGAGAATGGATGGCGATCCGTGCCGAGCGATCGTTTGGCAAACCGTGCGACGAACCTCGGGAGCGGGGTCGAGTAAGTACAAGACTCCTGTATCGCGGAGCACCGGGTTCTCCGATGCCGCAATTTGCCCCATCATTGCTTGGCGGACTTCCGGCGGCATGGCCTGACTAGTTTGGGCCAGGGCGGCGTAAACCTCGAACTCATTGCCGCCAACCTGCTCCACTATCGACTCAAGCAATTCGTCGAGATCTCCCGAATCCGGTATAGGCGTATCCGCTGCTTGTTCGAGTGCCACTTCGCCCAGAAGGTCCGTCAGGTCCTCGCCGGGGTCGAGCTTCGCCTCGATGAAGCCATTCAGCAAGAACATCAGCAGGTGGGGTGAGATTACTCCTCCTTTGGCCAGCAGAAACAACAACTCCCGAACCTCATCAACGAGGTCCTCCGCCCACTCGTGCTGTCGCTCTACCTTATACCGCAAGGCTTCCATGCCGGTGGAGAACATGTAGCCGAAGGCTTGGATCATCGCATCGTTCGGCTTCTTCCGGTTTGCTTCACGATGTATGAGGTCGATCACCCCCAGAACGGCATCGGGATTGATATCCATGAAGTCCCGTGCTCGCCGCGAATATGCCGACGCCTTCTCCGCCCTTACATCCTTGGCGACCAGCTTCGCTTGCGACTTCAGTTCATCATGGAGAGACATCGAGGCTCCGGTAGAAACGAATGAATCCTATATTCCGGATGGAATCCCTGAATCGTCTCCGATGATAGCCGAACAGGCGGTTTTGTGAAACCATGAACCCCGTCTTGGTCCAATTGGCTCGCGTACAGGAAGCCCTACCAGTGAAGGCTCCGAAGGTTTTGTGAGGTTATGGGCGTCTGCCGCAGCTCGGTTGGCAGGCGTTGGACAAGCCTCGGGGAGGAAGCCGCGGGACGGGTTAAGCAAAGGCGGGTCGGCTTGCGCGTCCCATGGGGATTTAAGGGTTGGGCGCCGCGCTCGAATGTCTCGATGATGATCATGCGTCCGCCGTTGACACCGACCCGCTGGAAGCTGCGGAAAGCGGTCAAGGCGGTCAACGAGGTGCTGGGCTCATTGCGTATTGAGAAGCACCCGGACAAGACCTTCATCGGCCGCATCAAGCACGGGCTTGGACTTTATCTGTGCCCTAAGTATGCCGAGATGCACAGTGGCACCCTGACCGTTGAGAGCAGAGAAGGCCAGGGAACGACCATCTCCATCTGCTTCCCACCGGAGCGCACGATCCACCCGTCCTGAAAGTGTTTTTTACACTTGATTCTGATTGGAGCCGAAACGTCCGGGTTGGGTGGGCGCCGTGATAAGACGGCGCTTTCCAGTGGGTGCGAGGCCCACCCGGCGAATACTTTTTGGAAATTCGGGAAAATTCGTCTGTCCTTTATTAAGCCCGCCCCTGTCCGTGACGGCGGTAAAGGGTGCCGCGCGTCGCTTTGCGACGGCCAACGGCCGCCCTTGACAGCCGTCACGGACAGGGGCTTCAGGATGGCAGGCCGGCTCGGGAAAGTGGCCTTATCCGGCCTCCCGAGAAAGTCATTCAAGGAGAGCCAATGATTATTCTTTCGAGAGACAAAAGCGGCTATTCTTCCGAGCCGACCTACACACCAAAAACTATCCCAGGCGGCGGCGTCCGAGGTTCGCCATCTTGGAGGCGACCGGCGAAGCCGGCACGACCTTGAACGCCGCCGATTGGGATGGCGGGCTCAACGTATAACGGACGCTTTTCCCGGAATTCCCGGATGAACCGAAAAAAACGGCAATGAGAATAAGTAAGGCGTTTCCCGCCCTGTTGGTCTTTCTCATTGCAGCCTATGCCGGGGTGCCTGTAACGGCCGGGGTTAAGCAGGAAGCAGCGGCGGGAAACAAGCTTTTTGATGCCGAGACCGTTCCGCGGGACCAATGGAAACACCTTCCGTTGCGAGGCGAGACGAAATACCGGCTTGCCGTCTTGGATGGGCGGGTCGCCATTCGCGCCGTTGGCCGGGACTCGGCTTCCGTGCTTATCCGCCGCGTTGATGCCGATCCAACCCGGTGTCCCGTCCTTGAATGGTCCTGGTCGGCGACGAAGATCCAGCCGGACGCCGATCTTCGCGTCAAGAATCGCGAGGATGTGACGGCGGCGATCTTCCTGCTGTTCGGCGATCCCGGATCGATGTTCGGCTTGGCGCCGGTGCCGACGCTGCGTTACGTATGGACGAACGGGAATGTGCCGGTGGAAACCGTCGTCGTTAGCCCGTACATGCCGGGAACGGTGCGCAGCGTTGTCGTCGAAAGCGGCGAAGACCGCGCCGGAACCTGGGTAACGGAGCGGCGCAACGTGGTTGAAGACTTCGAGCGGGCTTTCGGCCGCCCGCCCAAGGACCGCATCCAAGCCATCGCCCTGTTCACTGACAACGACCAGACCAAACAGCCCGTCGAGGCCTATTATGGCTGGGCGCGCATGGTCTGCGCGCATTAGAAGCCTCGATCAGGCTCCCCGGTCCGGCACCCCCAGCACCGTCTCCACCAACTTAGCCCAGTAGCTGGCGCCGATCGCCAATATCTCGTCGTTGAAGTCGAACGTCGAGGCGTGCAGCGGCGGCGAGCTTTCGCCGGCGCCGATCAGGACGTAGCAGCCGGGGACGCGCTCCAGCATGTAGGCGAAGTCCTCGGCGCCCATGTTGGGCGGAGCGTCGGCGTCGACGTTGTCGGCGCCGACCACGGCGGCGGCGGCGGCGGCGGCGGTTTCGGCTTCCTTGCGATGGTTGACCAGCGATGGATAGCGGCGCTCGTAACGAACCTCGGCGGCGACGCCGTGGGCGGCGGCGACGTGATCGGCGATCAGCCGCATCCTGGCCTCGATCATATCGCGCGTCGCCTCCAGGAACGAGCGCGTGGTGCCGCCAAGCACGGCGGTATCCGGGATCGTGTTGGTGGTCTCGCCGGCCCGCAACCGGGTCACCGTGAGCACCGCCGAATCGACCGGATTGGCGAGGCGGCTGACGATGGTCTGGAGGGCCGAGACCATCTCGCAGGCCGCCGGGATGGGATCGGCGCCCAAATGCGGCATGGCGGCGTGCCCCCCCCTGCCCGTGACGGTGATCTCGAAGATGTCGCAGGCGGCCTTCATGGCGCCGGCACGCAAGGCGAACCGGCCGACCGGCAGCCCCGGCCAGTTGTGCATTCCATAGACGCCATCGACGGGGAACTTGTCGAAAAGTCCGTCTTCGATCATCACCCGGCCGCCGCCTTCGATCTCCTCGGCCGGCTGGAATATGAAATGCACGGTCCCCTTGAAGCGGCGGGTTTCGGCCAGATAGCGCGCGGCGCCCAAGAGCATGGCGGCGTGGCCGTCGTGGCCGCAGGCGTGCATCTTGCCGCCGGCGGTGGATCGGTGGGCAAAATCATTGGCCTCGGAAACGCCCAGCGCGTCCATATCGGCGCGCAGGCCGATGGCCGGTCCGTCACCGCCCTCGATCGTTCCGACAACGCCGGTCACGGCCAGTCCGCGGTCGACCTGGATGCCGAATTCGCCAAGCTTGGCGGCAACGAAGCCGGCGGTGCGGCGTTCCTCGAAAGCGGTCTCGGGATGGGCGTGCAGGCGCCGCCGCCAGGCGGTCATGTCGGCGTGGAATTCGGCGATGCGGTCGATGACGGGCAAGGCGGCGCTCATACCAAGGATCGATAGAGTCATCCTTCCAGATACCCGGCCGACGATCAATGCAGGAAATTCGCGGCAAGGGACGGTTTCCGGTTGACCCGGGCCGTCGACAGCGGCAGCTTCCCTTTCGGCGTAACGGAAAGGCTTGGCGCATGGAGCGGAAACGAATTTTTGACGTCATCGTCATCGGCAGCGGCGCCGCCGGCCTTGGTTTGACGCTGGAAGTGGCTCCCCACGCGTCCGTCGCGGTGTTGTCGAAGGGGCGGCTCGAGGAGAACAACACCTACTACGCCCAAGGCGGCATCGCCGCCGTCCTCGATGAAAAGGATTCCTTCGAATCCCATATCCAGGACACATTGAACGCGGGAGCTGGTCTCTGCGACGAGGAAGTGGTCCGCTTCGTGGTCGAGAACGGCGCCGAGGCGATCCACCGGCTGGCCGGGCTGGGAGTCGGATTCAGTCGCCGGAGCGACAGCGCCGGCGACCGAAACTTCCACTTGACTCGCGAAGGCGGACACAGCCACCGCCGCATCGTTCACGCCGCCGACGCCACCGGCAAGGCCATCGAAACGACGTTGATCGGGCAAGCCCGTTCCCTGGCCGGCGTCACCTTGCTGGAATACCACAACGCCGTCGACCTCATCCGCGACCAGCAAAAGGACGGCGGGCGTTGCGTCGGCGTCTACGCCTTCGACGGGCGGCGGGGAAAAGTCGAAGCCTATGGCGCCCGCGCCGTCGTTCTGGCGACGGGCGGCACCAGCAAGGTCTACCTTTACACGAGCAATCCCGACGTCTCCACCGGCGACGGCATCGCCCTCGCCTGGCGGACCGGGTGCCGGGTGGCGAATATGGAGTTCATCCAGTTCCACCCGACCTGTCTCTATCATCAGGACGCCAAATCCTTCCTCGTCACCGAAGCGGTCAGGGGCGAAGGGGGCAAGCTTCTGCTGCCCGATGGAACCCGTTTCATGGACGATTTCGACAAGGGCGGGGAACTCGCCACCCGCGACATCGTCGCCCGCGCCATCGACCACGAAATGAAACGCCTCGGCATCGACTGCGTTTATCTCGACATCAGCCACAGGGACGCCGATTTCATCAAGAGCCATTTCCCGACGGTTTACGAGCGCTGCCGGCAATTCGGATTCGACATGGCCAACGAGCCGGTACCCGTGGTCCCCGCCGCCCACTACACATGCGGCGGCGTCGCCACGGACATCGACGGGCGCACGGACTTGGAAGGACTTTACGCCGTCGGCGAGGTCGCCTGGACCGGACTGCACGGCGCCAACCGCATCGCCAGCAACTCGTTGCTGGAATGCCTGGTGATGTCCTCGGCCGCCGGCCGGGACATTGTCCGGCGGCTGCCGGAAATCGCCGATCCGCCGGACTTGCGGCCTTGGGACGAAAGCTCGGTGGAGGATTCCGACGAGGAAGTCGTTGTCTCCCACAACTGGGACGAACTGCGCCGTTTCATGTGGGACTACGTCGGCATCGTGCGCACCACCAAGCGCCTGCGGCGAGCCAAGCGGCGAGTCGACCTGCTGCTCGCGGAAATCGCCGAATACTACGGCAATTTCCGTATCACCAACGACCTTTTGGAGCTGAGGAACCTGGCTCAGGTCGCCAGCCTCATCATCCGCTCGGCCCTCAAGCGCCGGGAGAGCCGCGGCCTTCACTACATTCTCGATTACCCGCGGCCAGACGACAGCGCCCCGCCCCGGAACACCGTGCTGGATCCCGCCGCTCTGGACGACAACGGCATGGACGCCGTCAGCCCAAGGCAAGACCGTTGACGTTCACCGGCCACGGGCCAGCCATGGACCTGCCGGCGGGAGCATCGATCGGCGCCGACGGGGTGTGGTCCCAGGTCCTCGACCGACCCGAGGGAGCGCCCAGGCGAGCCGGCCTGTTTCTCGACCGCGACGGCGCCATCGTCGAGGAAGTCGATTACCTGCACAGGCCCGGCGATGTCCGGCTGATCCCCGGCGCCGCCCAAGTCATCGCCCAGGCCAACCGCCTGGGCGTCCCCGTGGTCATCGTCACCAACCAGTCCGGCATCGCCCGCGGGCTTTACGGCTGGGACGAGTTCATCGCCGTCGAAAAGAAGGTTGACGATGAACTGGCGGCGGCTGGAGCCTTCGTCAACGGCGTTTTCGCCTGTCCGCATCATCGCCAAGGCAGCCCTCCCCACGATCACCCGGACCATCCGGCTCGCAAGCCCAATCCGGGCATGTTGCTGGCCGCCGCCGACAGGCTTGGCCTCGACCTTGCCGTCTCGTGGATCGTTGGCGACCGGGCCACCGACCTGCTGGCTGGAAAGAACGCCGGGCTCGCCGGGGGGGTGCATGTTCTCACCGGCCACGGCGCCGACCAGGGGGAACGGGAAACGGCGCTGGCGTTGGCGGAAGATGGCTTCCGGGTATCGGGCGGGCGCGCCATGGCCGATGCCTTGACTATGCTGCCGTTGTTAAAGGGGTAGAATCTTGGAGCGCATCGGGATTGATGACAAGAAATGGGTTTCATGACTGACGGAGAACTTTGGATGGGAGGTGTCGCCAGCTTGGCCACCTTCCGAAAACCGCAGAATTCCGCCATTTTGGCTACGTGGTGCCTGTTGCGGACATTCGCCTCTGCCGAATTCCACTTGAAACGACGAAGAGCCCATAATATGTGCTTCTAGAAGAGCCCATAATGTGCTTCTATATGACACTTGCTCTCGGTCGTGGAAGCGGATGGTATGACTGAAAATCTTTTGGATTATCTACCCATCATTCTGATGACGGGATTGGTGGCCTTTCTGGCCATGCTCATCCTGTTCGTTTCCTCGCTGGTCCGTCCCGCCAATCCCTACCCCGCAAAGAACCAGCCCTACGAATGCGGGGTCGATCCCTTCGGCCAGGCGTCGGTGGGAAAGTTCAAGGTCCACTATTTTGTAATTGCCATACTTTTTATCGTTTTCGATATTGAAACGATGTTCTTGTTTCCGTGGGCCGTCGTCCTCAAGGACATCGGCCTTTTCGGTTACATAGAGATGTTCATATTCATATTTCTGCTTTTGGTCGGTTATATCTACGCATGGGCGAAAGGGGCCTTGGATTGGGAGTTCTAGAGGGCCGATTTCCGAACAATATTCTGTTCACCACAGTGGACAGCGTTATCAACTGGAGCCGCCGCTCCGCCCTCTGGCCGGAGACCTTCGGGATCGCCTGCTGCGCCATCGAGATGCTCGCCTCGGGGTGCGCGCGATACGATCTGGACCGCTTCGGGATCGTCTTCCGGGCCTCGCCGCGCCAGTCCGACGTGATGGTAATCGCCGGCACCGTGACCAAGAAGTTCGCCCCCGTCGTGAAGCTGCTCTACGACCAGATGACGGAACCCCGCTGGGTGATCGCCATGGGGACCTGCGCCATTTCCGGCGGCGTCTACAACACTTACGCGGTGGTCCAGGGATCCGAGCTCATCGTCCCCGTTGACGTGTATGTTCCGGGTTGCCCGCCGCGACCGGAAGCTCTCATGCACGGCTTTCTTCTGCTCCAGGAGAAGATCAAGAAGGCCAAGGTGCTCAGGCGGCCCGATGAGGAGACGGCGGGGTCGGCGTGAGCGAACCGGACTTCCGCGCCAGGATCGAGGAGCGCTTCGCGGGGCGAGTAAGAGAGGCTTACTCGTCCCATGGCATGTTGACCCTGGTGGTCGACAAGGAAATCATCGGCGAGCTATGCCGGTTCCTCAAGGAGGACGGGGACAACCGCTTCGATTACCTGTCCGACCTCTGCGGCGTCGATTACCATCCCGACACCCCGCGTTTCGAGGTCGTCTACCACCTGTACTCCATTCCCCATCGACACCGGCTGCGGCTCAAGTGCCGGCTCGGCGAGGACGAGAGCATTCCCTCGGTGACCGCGGTCTGGGGCACCGCCGGGTGGCACGAGCGCGAGGCCTACGACATGTACGGGATCGTCTTCGATGGCCATCCCGATCTCAGGCGGATCTACATGTGGGAGGGCTTCGAGGGCTACCCCCTGCGCAAGGATTTCCCGGTACGCGGCTACAAGGACGATTACAACCCCTTCGGCGAGGAGGAAGCGGAGCGGCCGGCCTCGCAAGCGAGGGCCTCGGCGGCCGGGCAGCATAGCAAACCGCCGCGCTTTCATCAGAGTATCGCGACGGCCCGGGTGGAGCCCGAGGGAGGGGCCAGGGCGACCAAGGAGATGTTCCTCAACCTCGGCCCCCAGCACCCCAGCACCCATGGGGTGTTGCAACTGGTGCTCGATCTCGAGGGCGAGATCATCGAGCGCGTCGACCCCATCATCGGCTACCTGCACCGCGGAACCGAGAAACTGGCCGAGGGATTCACCTATACCCAGGTGTTTCCGCTCACCGACCGCCTCGACTACCTCTGCCAGCCGTCCAACAACCAGGCCTACGCGCTGGCCGTCGAGAAGCTCCTGGGCATCGAGGCGCCGGAACGGGCCCAGTACATCCGCGTCATGATGACGGAACTGTCGCGCATATCGGGACATCTCCTGATCTCCGGCGCCCTGCCCATGGACCTGGGGGCGCTGACCGCCCTGCTCTACACGATGCGCGAGCGCGAGATGATCCTGGACCTGCTGGAGATGATCACCGGCGCCCGCATGCATACCTCGTACTGCCGGGTCGGCGGCGTGCGCGAGGACCTGCCCGAGGGGTTTGTCGAGCGCGCCGAGGAGTTTTGCCGGATTTTTCCGCGGCGAATCGTCGACTACGAGCGGCTGGTCGCCGAGAACCGGATGTTCCTGAAGCGGACCAGGGGCATCGGCGTGATCTCGGCGGAGAACGCCATCGATCTCGGCCTCGGCGGCCCCAACCTGCGGGGCTCGGGCGTCGACTGGGACATGCGGCGGGACAATCCATACGAGATCTACGACCGCCTGGACTTCGACGTCATCGTGCGCGACGGCGGCGATTGCTACGACCGCTGGGAATGCCGCATGGAAGAAATGAAAGTAAGTGTGAAAATCATCGAACAATGCCTTCGCCAAATGCCGGACGGCCCGGTCAAGGTCGATATGCCCGAGATCGCCTTCCCCTTGGACAAGCAACTGGTCAAGTCCTCGATGGAAGCGTTGATCCACCATTTCAAGGTCGCGGCGCACGGCTTCAAGGTCCCCAAGGGCGAGGCGTACTCGAGCATCGAGGCGCCGAAGGGAGAGCTGGGCTTTTACATAATCAGCGACGGCAGCGAGAAACCCTTCCGGGTGAAGGTGCGGGCGCCGTCCTTCATCAACCTTCAAGCCCTTCACTTGATCGCCAAAAACGGATACATAGCCGACATTATCGCCTTCCTGGGCAGCCTGGATCCGGTCATGGCGGAAGTTGACAAATAATCATTCGGAGTCCCGGCAATTGTCCGACTTGAAAGCAAAGATCGAAGAGACGGCCGGCCACTTTCCAAGCCGGCGTTCGGCCATCATGCCGGCGCTTTTTCTGGCGCAGGAACAGTATGGCTCCATTACCAATGACGCGATGGAGGAGGTGGCCGATATCCTCGGGGTTCCAAAGGTGTGGATTTTCGAGATCGCCAACTTCTATACCATGTACAACAAGGAACCGGTCGGCAAGTTCCACATTCAGGTATGCACCAACCTTTCCTGCATGCTCCGCGAGGCCGACGGCATCGTCGCTCGTCTGGAAGAACAAATCGGCGTCAAGACCGGGGAAACCACGGCGGACGGCATGTTTACCCTTAGCGCCGTCGAATGCCTGGGATCCTGCGGCACGGCGCCGATGATGCAGGTCAACAAAACCTATTACGAGGACCTGACGGTGGAAGGAATCGACGAAATCCTCAAAGAACTTCGAGAAAAGGCGGGAAACGGCGGTGAACGCCGCCGCCATGACGCCAACGGCGGGGATCGTGATTAGCGATGACTGAAAGAGTCCTGTTGAAGAACACCGCGAACCCGGATTTCCACCGGATCGACGCCTGCCTGGCGGCCGAGGGATACCAGGGCTTGACCAAGGCGCTCAGGAAGTTCAGCCCCGAGGAGATCATTCAATTGGTCACCGATTCCAAACTGAGGGGGCGGGGCGGCGCCGGTTTTGCGACGGGCCTCAAATGGAGCTTCGTTCCCAAGGAAACGGAGCGCCCCAAATACCTGTGCTGCAACGCCGACGAGGGAGAACCGGGCACATTCAAGGATCGGGAGATCATCGAGAAAGACCCCCATATACTCATTGAGGGCATGGCCATCGCGGCCTACGCCCTCGGCGTGGAAACCGGCTACATTTATGTCCGGGGGGAGTTCGACTTCGGCGCAAGAAGGCTCGAGGAGGCCATAAGGGAAGCCTACCGGGAAGGATACCTCGGCAAGAACATCCGCGCCTCCGGATTCAATTTCGACCTCCACGTGTTCCGGGGCGCCGGCGCCTATATCTGCGGCGAGGAAACCGCCCTTATCGAGTCCATCGAGGGCAAACGGGGACAGCCCCGCTTGAAGCCGCCGTTTCCGGCGATCGAGGGTCTCTATGGGTGCCCCACCGTGGTCAACAACGTCGAGACGCTGGCCTGCATTCCCCACATCCTTCTGCGCGGCGCCGATTGGTTCAAAGGCATCGGTCCCGAGGACAGCCCCGGCACCAAACTGTACTGCCTCAGCGGCCATGTCCGAAATCCCGGGGTCTACGAACTTCCCATGGGGATCGCACTCAGGCACCTGGTCGAGAAGCACGGCGGCGGGACCCATTCTGGAAAGAAGATCAAGGCCGTCATTCCCGGCGGCGTGAGCGCCCCCATGCTACCGGAGAGCGACCTGGACATCGACATGGATTTCGCCTCCCTGGCCGCCGCCGGCACCATGCTCGGTTCGGGCGGTGTCATCGTCATGGACGAAACCACGTGCATCGTGCGCGTCGCCATGCGCACCATTGGATTCTTCCACCACGAATCCTGCGGCAAGTGCACGCCCTGCCGCGATGGCTTATACTGGGCGTCGAAGCTCTTGAAACGGCTCGAGGCGGGAAAGGGAAAGAAAGGGGATGTGGAGGAACTGGAAAGGCTATGCGGCAATATTTTCGGCAACACCTTCTGCCCCCTAGGCGACGGCGCCGCCATGGCGCTTCGCGCCGCCATCAAGCATTTCCGGGACGAGTTCGTCTATCACGTCGAAAAGGGAAAGTGCATGGTTTCCTGATGGATCGGTCGGGTTCTCGTATGCCGCCGCAAACGGGGAAGCGCCCTCCGCTTAGGGAAGCCAGCTGATCGGGCATGGTTTGAATCATGGCAATTGTCACCATAGACGGCAAAACCGCCGAGGTTGAGGACGGCACCCGCATCCTCTATGCCGCCCGCGGCGCCGGCGTCGACATCCCCACCTTCTGTTATCAGGAGAAGTTGAGCCCCCTGGCCTCGTGCCGCATGTGTCTGGTCGAGATCGAGGGCCAGAGGAAACTGCAGCCGTCCTGCGTCACACCCGTCCTCGATGGCATGGTCATCAACACCGAAACGCCGGTGGTGAAGCAGGCGCGCAAGGCGGTGCTCGAATTCTTCCTCGTCAACCACCCCCTCGACTGCCCGGTCTGCGACAAGGCGGGCGAATGCGAGCTGCAGGACATGGTGTTCGCCTACGGGCCGCGGCAAGGCCGGTTCAGCGAGGAGAAATGGAGATTCCACAACGCCGACTACCAGCTCAACTCGGTGATCATCAAGAACGCCGAGCGCTGCATCCAATGTCAGCGCTGCGTTCGCATCTGCACGGAGATCGTCGGCGCCGCGGCGCTCGGCTCCGTGGGTCGAGGCGTCAACACCGAGGAGACCGGCTTCGCCCTGAACCTCGATGACTGCGACCACTGCGGCAACTGCATCGAGGTCTGCCCCGTCGGCTCGCTGATGAGCTTCCCATACCGTCACAAGGCGCGGCCCTGGGACCTGACCGAGGTGGACACCCTCTGCCCCCACTGCGGAACCGGTTGCCAACTGACCACCGGGGTCAGGGACGGCAAGCTCCTGAGGGTGCGGTCGAAGGCGGCGGCCGGGGTCAACGAGGAAACCCTCTGCGTCCGGGGAAGGTTCGGCCTCGACTTCGTCGCCAGCGCAGAGAGGATCGAACGGCCGATGATCCGCAAGGACGGCGCCCTGGCGCCGGCGACCTGGGAGGAAGTCGGGACATTGCTGAGGCCGCGGTTGGAGAGCATCATCGCCTCCGGCCGCCCCGTCGGCGGCATCGCCTCGGCGCGTTTGCCCAACGAGGACCTGTATGGCTTCCAAAAATTGATGCGCGGGGTCTTCAAGACCAACAACCTGGATTCGTTCACCCGCTGGAGCGACGCCTCGGGGTCGGGAGCGACCGAGGCGGCGGCGGCGACGGTTCGCGACCTGTACACCCGCATGCCGTTGCCCAAGTTTTTCGACGCCGATACCGTCGTCGTCGTCGGCGGCAACGTGACCGACGAAAACCCGGTCACCGAGTACATCCTGCGCCGGTTCGTGTCGGAAAGGGCCATCGACCTCTTCGTCCTTTCGTGCCGGCCGTCGCGCCTCGACCGCGAGGCCCGGTCGAGCGCCCGCTACCTTCCGGGCGAGGAGGCGGTCATCGTTTCGCGCGCCGTCAAGGACTTCATCGCCACCTTGGACGGGGTCGATGGACTGCGGCAAGCGGTTCCGGGCCTCGAACGGCTGGAGCGGGCCTTGGCCGACCTGGGACGGCCGGCGGCGACGAACCACGCGACCTTCCTGAGCACGTTGGTTTCGAGTCTCGGCGACGGGCGGACCCTGTCGTTCCTGGCCGGGACGGACCTTCTCAGGAGCGCGGCGGGAGTTGCCGCTCTGCGGATGCTGGGCAATCTGATCCGCATCCTCAGGGCTCTCGGCAAGGAGGCCCGGCTGCAGTTTCTTTTCGATCGGTGCAACCAGCTCGGCGCCTGGGACCTTGGCGTCGCGCCGACCCTGCTTCCGGGCTACGCGGCGGTGAACGAGAAGGAGGAGCGGGACCTTTTCGAGGACGCCTGGCAGACCACTCTGCCGAGCGAACCCGGCTGGGACTTCGCCCGCATGATCGAGCACTGCGAGGCGGGTGAGCTGGCGATGCTCTACGCGGTCGGGGAAAACCCGGTGCTCTCCTTTCCCGACGGGGATTTGACGGAAAGAGCGCTTTCCAAACTCGACCTCCTGCTCGTCCAGGACGCCTTCATGACGGAGACGGCCGCCTTGGCCGATGTCGTCTTGCCGGCCGCCACCTTCGGCGAAACGTCCGGCACCATGACCAACAACGAAGGAAGGGTTCAGAAGCTCGGGGCCTTCCAGAGGCCGCCCGCCGAGGCCAAGACCAACTGTCAAATCTTTGCCTTTCTGGCCTCGCTCCTGGGGCACAACGCCGAGCCCCTCTCGCCCGAAGGGGCCTTCGAGGAGCTCGCCAAGCTGGTCCCGCCCTACCGGGGATTGGCCTACGACGCCCTCGGCATCGACGGACAGATCACCACGTCACAGGGAAACCGGCGCCAGGCCGGCCTGGATGTTCCCGAGGTCGTCGGCCCCGGAGAGGGGGAAGGCTTCCAGCTGATTACCGGTAATTGCCTGTACCACTCGGGATACGTATCGGCGAGCTCCGAGGTCCTGTCGACGATCGCGGGCGAACCATACGTCGAGATGAGCGGTGACGACGCCCGCGATCTCGGCCTCCAGGACCAGGACGGCGTCGTCGTGCAATCGGATGGAAACTCGGTCCGAGTTAAGGTAAAAATCAACGAGTCGTTTTCGAGAGGGGTCGTGTTTATCCCGGAGAACTTCAAGGAGTTACGGTTGAACCGTCTTCTCAAGGCCGGCGAATATCCGTGCCGGGTCGATATTCAGAAAGGCTGACATCAGCAAAGGGGGCGAAGTGGTCGGAAAAAAGTCACTGCGGGACAACCAGCTTTTTCACGATCTGACCGAGGAAGAATACGATGTCGTAAGCGGGATCCTGAAGAGGAAAGTCTACCAGCCGGAGGAAACGGTCTTCGAGGAAGGGGGAACCGATCAGATTCTTTACATCATCAAGAAGGGGGAGGTCAGGGTCTGCAAGCAGGGCCCCCACGGGGACTTGCAGACCATCACCCTGCTGAAAGACCGGGATATTTACGGGGAGATGTCCTTTTTCGACGGAACGCCGCACTCGGCGACCGTCGTCACCGCCCGCGTGACCGAGGCTTTCCTCCTCAAAATGAAGGACTTCGAGAAGCTGGTCGACACCCATCCCCGCCTGGTGTTCAAGGTCATGAAGAACATCTTCATCACGGTCCATGGGATCGTGCGGGGCATGAACGAGCGTTACGTGGACATGCTCGGCTATATGTTCGGGCGTAATCGATAGCCGGAACGCGGCGACGGCCCGGCGTCATTTCCGCCGGAGACGCGTCCACCAGTCGTGTCCGTCCTCATCCTCTTCCTTGGGTTCGACCCGGACGCCCTCGTCGGTGTTCAGCCGCGCGGCGATGACGTTTCCGCCTTGCCGCGTCTTTCCCGGTTTGCTCAACAGCTCGTCCCGCCCCACCCTGAGGTCGCCGGACGAGTAGGCCGAAAACTCATAGAGCTGCCCGAGGGCGATGGCCTCGACCGGGCAGGCGTCCTCGCACAGGCCGCAGAACAGGCATCGCGCCGTGTCGACCTCGAAGACCTTGGGATGCCGCTCGCCATTCTGGTCCTCGTGAGGGACGACGGTGATGCAGCTGCAGGGACAGATGCGGGCACAGAGCTCGCAGGCAACGCACTTGATCTTGCCGGCCTGGTCGGTGAGCAGGAAGTGATGGCCGCGGAATCTCGGATAGGGAGTCCACTTTTCCTTATCCGGATAGCGCATGGTGACGGTCTTGGAAAAGAGGTAGCTGAGCGTCAAGGCGAGGCCGTTCAGCAGGTCGGCAAAGAACACCCAGCCGATCCAGTTCCGTTTCCGCGCGTCGTCGGTGGCCATGGTGCGATATCCCATCCGTCCCCTCCATCCTAGACGATGAAGAGGCCGGTGAGAAGGATATTGGCGAGCGACAGCGGGAGCAAAACCTTCCATCCGATGGCCATCAGCTGATCGTAGCGGTAGCGCGGGAACGTGAACCGGAACCACATGAAGAGGTAAATGAAGAACCCGACCTTGAGGATAAACCAGATCAAGGGCGGAAGGGGGATGAGGAAACCGTTCCAGCCGCCGAAAAACAGGATGACGCAAAGGACGGAGATGGTGACCATGACCACGTATTCACTGATCATGAAGAAGGAGAAACGCATTCCGCTGTACTCGGTGTGGAAGCCTGCCCCCAGTTCGCCTTCCGCCTCCGCGAGGTCGAAGGGGATTCGTTGCGCCTCGGCCAGTCCGGCCACGAAAAACACGAAAAACCCGAGCGGCTGGTAGACGACGTACCAGACATCCGCCTGGGCGTTGACGATATCGAGAAGGCTCATGGACTGGGCCAGCATGACGACCCCGATGACCGAAAAACCCATGGGGATCTCGTAGCTGATGAGCTGAGCGCAGCAGCGAAGACTCCCCAGCAATGCGTATTTGCTGTTCGAGGCCCATCCCCCGAAGATGACGCCGTAGACCTCCAGCCCGGCCACGGCGAAGATGAAGAGAAGGCCGACGTTCATGTCGGAAATGTAGAGGGTGATCTCGGCCCCGAGGAGCGAGAAGCTATCGCCGAAGGGAATGGCCACGAAGACGACGAAGGGGGGGACCAGGGAGATGATGGGGGCCAGCTTGAAGAGGCGGCGGTCGGCCTCGACAGGAATATTATCTTCTTTGGTGAGGAGCTTGAGGCCGTCCGCCACCGGTTGAAGAACGCCGTGCCAGCCCACCCGCATGGGGCCCAGCCGTTGCTGGATGTGCCCGGCGATCTTGCGCTCCAACCAAGTCAAGGGAATCGGCAGGATCAACAGAATCGCCGTCACGATAACGACCTTCGCGGTGATCAGGGCAACGGCGAGAGCGAGTTCCATGACCGCCTTTTACCGGAGTTTTCGGACGGGTTTGCCGGCTTTCCCGTCCTCCCGGTGGCGGTGATTGCACGGCCCTGGGAGAACGCGGTTGACCCGCACTGGAATGAATCATCATAATAGGTGTATTTCATATACATGTTCAAGAGAAATTCGTTGAGAGGGGCTCGCTGAGGGGCTCGTGAAAAGGAGCGGGAAATGAGTGCTTCGGCGGAAAATCGAAGGAAGAAGCACTAGTAACAATTCTGGGGCGCGGGCGGCGACCGGCGATTTTCCGGGCGCTTGGCGAAAGTCTGACCGGCGGAAGCGGGGAACGGGGTATGGAGGCAATTTTTTTTCTGACGTTCGCGGCGCTCGCCGTCGCTTCCGCCCTGGGCGTGGTTCTGCTGCGCAACCCCGTCCACTGCGCCATCTCGCTGATGGTCTGTTTCATCCAGGTGGCCGCCATCTTCGTGCTTCTGCGCTCTCCCTTTCTCGCCGTGGTCCAGATTTTCGTCTATGTCGGGGCCATCATGGTCCTGTTCCTTTTCGTCATCATGATGCTGGACATCCGGACGGCGGTCCTCGAGCGCTTCTTGCCGGGGTGGGAGAGGGTGCCGATCCTCGGGGTTCTGACCGTTCTGGGGCTGCAAATGCTGATCATGCTCTTGACCAGCGACCGGCTCTTGCATCCGCCGGCCGATGCCGGGACCGTCCTCGACGGCACCGTCGCCGAACTGGGCAAGGCGCTGTTCCTCGATTACCTGCTGCCCTTCGAGGTGGTTTCGGTGGTTCTGCTTGTCGCCTTCGTGGGCGCTATTATCTTGGCCAAAAGAGAACGGAAAGAATGATTCCCCTGTCCTGGTACGTGATACTTGGAGCCGTTCTTTTCATGATCGGCTTGTCCGGCGTCTTCCTGAGAAGGAATATCCTGGTCATCCTCATGTCGGTGGAACTGATGCTCAATTCCGCCAACATCAACTTTGTCGCTTTTTCCCATTTCTTTCAGGACCTTCGCGGGCAGGTCTTCGCCATTTTTGTGATCACCGTCACGGCGGCCGAGGTCGCGGTGGCCCTCGGGATATTGGTCGCGCTCATGAGAAACAAGAGGACCCTCAAGGTGGACGAGATCACCATCATGAAGGGATAAGAACATGGAAAGTGTCGAATCGATCAGACCTCTTGCCGCCGTCCTGGTCTCGACCTTGGCAGCCTTTATCATTCTGGGTCTCCGGGACAAGCCCAACCTCAGGGATTCGGTCTCCGTGGTGGCCGCCCTCGTCAAGTTCTCGATCGTCGCCTCGATGGCCCCTTTGGTCCTGGGTGGCGGCACCTACGAGCTGACCCTTTTCCCCATTCTGCCCGGAATCGACATCGCCTTCAGGGTGGATTCCCTGGGCATGGTCTTCGCCACCATCTCGTCATTGCTGTGGATCTTCGCCGCCATCTATTCCATCGGCTACATGCGCAGCCTCAATGAGCACGCCCAGACGCGCTTCTTCGCCTGTTTCGCGGTCAGTCTGTCGGCGGCCGTCGGCGGCGCCTTCGCCGCCAACCTGTTCACCCTGGTGATCTTCTACGAGGTCCTCAGCCTCGTCACCTACCCGCTGGTCTATCACCACGAGGACAAGGCGGCGTGGGAGGGAAGCAAGAAATACGTCATCTATCTGGTGGGGATGTCGAAGACCTTCCTGCTGGCCGGCCTGGCGCTCACCTATCAAATGGCGGGGACCCTCGATTTCGCGCCCGATGGGCTGTTCAACAGTGTTGACGCCGAGCCCCTTCTTATGATCGTCGTCTACGTGTGCTACATAGCGGGCTTCGCCAAGGCCGGCATCATGCCGCTCCATATCTGGCTGCCCTCGGCGATGGTCGCCCCCACCCCGGTGAGCGCGTTGCTGCATGCCGTGGCGGTGGTCAAGATGGGCGTCTTCTGCGTATTGCGGGTCGTCTTCCACGTCTTCGGCGTGGGGCTCATGGGTAGCCTGGGCCTGGGCACGGCGACGGCCTATGTGGTCTCCTTTACCATCATCCTGGCCTCGGTCTATGCCCTGACCCGTGACGACCTCAAGGCCCGGCTCGCCTATTCCACGGTCAGCCAGTTGTCCTACATCATTCTCGGCGCGGTGCTGCTGGCGCCCATCGCCAAGATCGGCGGCATCGTCCACATCGCCAGCCACGCCTTTTCCAAGATCACCCTGTTTTTCTGCGCCGGCTCCATCTACTGCGCCTCGCGCAGGAAGAAAATCAGCCAACTGTCGGGGATCGGGCGCCACCTACCGTGGACCATGGCCGCCTTTTTCATCGGCTCGTTGAGCATGATCGGCATACCGCCGGCGGCGGGGTTCGTCAGCAAATGGAACATGATCGTGGGTTCCCTGGAGTCGCAACAGATCTTTTTTCTGGTCGTGCTGCTGGTCAGTTCCCTGCTCAACGCGGGCTATTTCCTGCCCATCGTTTACAAGGCCTTTTTCGAGGCCGAGCCGAACCCGGGCGATGGGGATAAAAGCGAAGAGATTCGGGAGATCCCAATGGTCGCCATTCCCCTTTTCGCGACCGCCATCTTGTCTCTCCTTATGGGCATGTATCCCGAATATTTCATGACTCTGGCACAAGGAGTGGTCCGATGATCGCCAAAATTGTCCGTTTTTTCGGTGACGAGGAGCATGCGAAGCGCCGCCGGAAGCTGCTGTACGCGATCCTGCTTGTCGTCGTCGCCGCCGATTTTCTGGTTCCTCGGGAGCACGGCGATTTCTTCTGGGATGATCTGCCCGGTTGGGGCGCTTTCTACGGTTTTATCTCTTGCGGCCTCATCGTTTACGTATCCAAGTTCCTGGGCCACCAGGGCGGCCTGATGGTGGATGAAGACCATTATGATTGAGTGGGTCCACCCCGGTCTCCTGTTCATTTTCGGGGCTTTCCTCATCCCCCTGCTGAAGGGGCGGGCGCGGCAGGCCTTTTTGCTCCTGGTTCCGGTGCTGGCGATCTTCGCCGTGGCCTCGATGTCGCCGGGGGATTACGGGAACGTCACCTTCACCGGGCGGGATCTGGTCTTCGGCCATGTCGACAAGCTCAGCATCGTCTTCGCCTGGGTCTTCACCATCATGTCCCTGATCGGCATGGTCTACGCCTTCCACGTCAAGGAGCCGGGCGAGCACGTCGCCGCCTTTCTTTACGTCGGCGGTTCCCTCGGCGTGGTTTTCGCCGGCGACTATTTCACGCTCTTCATGTTCTGGGAGAGCATGGCCTTTTCGTCCGCCTATCTGGTGTTCGCCCGCAACCGGCCGCGGTCGGTGCGCGCCGGATACCGTTACCTGCTGGTCCACGTCACCGGCGGCGTCTTTTTGATGGCCGGTATCGTGCTCAATTACCTGCATACGGGATCCTTTGTTTTCGGCGCCGTCGATCCCGACAGCACGGGCTACTATCTGATCATGACGGGGTTCATCCTGAACGCCGCGGTTCCGCCGCTCAACGCCTGGCTCACCGACGCCTATCCGGAGGCAACGGTGACGGGAGCCGTCTTCATGTGCGCCTTCACCACCAAGACCGCCGTCTACGTGCTGGTGCGGGGCTTCCCGGGCGCCGAGATTCTGATCTGGCTGGGGGTGTTCATGGCCCTTTACGGCGTCGTCTACGCGGTGATGGAGAACGACGCCCGGCGATTGCTGGCCTATCACATCGTCAGCCAGGTGGGCTACATGGTGGCCGGCGTCGGGATTGGCACGGAATTGGCGCTCAACGGCTCCACCTCCCATGCCTTCTCCCACATTATCTACAAGGCGCTGCTGTTCATGGGCGCCGGCGCCGTCATTTACATGACCGGGCGCTCCAAGCTGACGGAACTGGGCGGGATTTACCGCACCATGCCGGTGACCGTGTGCCTTTATATGATCGGGGCCTTCGCCATCTCGGCGTTCCCGCTGTTCAGCGGCTTCGTCAGCAAATCCATGGTCATCGCCGCCGCCAGCGGCGACAATCTGGCAACGGCGACCCTGTTGCTGACCATGGCCTCGTCGGGGACCTTCCTGCATACCGGACTCAAGCTCCCCTACTACATGTTCTTCGGCAAGGATTCGGGCCTGCGCCCCAAGGAGCCGCCGCTGAACATGCTGATCGCCATGGGCATGGCGGCCTTCCTATGCATCGCCATCGGGGTCTACCCAGCCCCTCTTTATGACCTTCTGCCCTACGCGGTCGATTTCGAGCCCTACACGAGCGCCCACGTCACCGTCAGCCTCGGCATCCTGATGTTCACCTTGCTCGGGTTCGTGTGGTTCCTGAAGGACCTCGATCCGGAAAACACCATCAGCCTCGACACCGACTGGTTCTACCGTAAGGGCGCCAAGGCGTTCATGTGGCTGGCAAGGGGTCCCGTCGCCAGCTACGAGGCGGTGGTCGCCGAGCTTGCCAACACCGTCGTCCTGAGGTCCCTTTTCGCCACCGCCAGAAGAGGGTTGTGGGCCGACATCAACATCGTCGACGCCATCGTCAACGGTGTGGCGAGCACCATCATGGGATGGGGTTCCACCCTCAGAAAAATGCAGACGGGTACGTTGACCCATTACGCGGTCGCGATGGCCGCCGGAATCGTCATAAGCATCCTCGTCTTTTCACTGCGCGCAATGTGACGAATAATGGATTTTCCCATACTTAGCGTCATCATTCTCGTGCCCCTTGCGGGCGCCTTCGTGCTTTTATTCGTTCGTGGCCCGGCCCTGGCGAGGTGGGTGGCCCTGGTGGTCACGGTTATCGACTTTCTGCTCACCGTCCCGCTGTTCGCCGGCTTCGACACCACGACCTACGAAATGCAGTTCCGCGAGACCTACACCTGGATTCCGGCCTTCGGCATCAACTACGCGGTGGGCGTCGACGGGATCAGCGTTCTTTTCGTTTTCCTCACCACCCTGCTGGGGTGGATTTGCGTGCTCGCCTCGTGGAAATCCATCGAACACAAGGTCAAGGAGTTCATGATCGCGCTGCTGGTCATGCAGGTGACGATGCTGGGGGTGTTCTGCGCGCTGGACCTGTTCTTGTTCTACATCTTCTGGGAAACCATGCTGATCCCCATGTACCTGATCATCGGCGTGTGGGGTGGCGACAACCGGGTCTACGCCGCTTTCAAGTTCTTCCTCTATACCCTTGCCGGCAGCGTCCTGTTTCTGGTTGGCATCATCGTCCTTTATTTCCAGGCCGGGGAGACCTTCGACATCCTGGCGCTGATGGAGGGGAATTACTCGCCGACGGTCCAGATCTGGGTCTTCCTGGCCTTTTTCGTCGCCTTTGCCGTCAAGGTGCCGATGTTTCCCTTCCACACCTGGCTTCCCGACGCCCACGTGGAGGCGCCCACCGCCGGCAGCATCATCCTTGCCGGCGTGCTCCTCAAGATGGGCGCTTACGGCTTCCTGCGTTTTTCGTTGCCGATGCTGCCTTACGCCTCGCAGACCCTGTCCATGTTCGTCGCCGTCGTTTCGGTGATCGCCATCGTTTACGGCGGCTACCTGGCGCTGGCCCAGGATGACCTCAAGAGGCTGGTCGCCTATTCTTCCATCAGCCACATGGGGTTCGTAACCCTGGGGCTGTTCGTTCTCAACATCCATGGCCTGGAGGGCGGCATCCTGCAGATGTTCAACCACGGCATCACCACCGGCGCCTTGTTCTTGTTCGTCGGCCTGATCTACGAACGGACCCATTCCCGGCTGATCGCCGACTATGGGGGATTGACCAAGGTGGCCCCCATCTTCGCCACTTTTTTATGTATCTTCGTGCTTTCATCCATGGCCCTTCCCGGCACCAATTCATTCATCGGCGAGCTTCTGGTGCTGGTCGGCGCCTTCGGCTACGACAAGTCCATCGCCGTCCTTGCCGTGGTCGGCGCCATGCTCAGCGCCGCCTACCTTCTCGGCATGTACCGCAAGGTGGCCCTGGGAGCAGTGGAGAATCCCCTTGTTCAAGAGGCGTGGGACATGGATACCAGGGAAATCTCGTCGTTCGTGGTCCTCGCGGTCTTCGTCATCTGGGTGGGCCTGTCCCCGAAACCGTTTATCGACATCATGCATGTCTCGGCTCAGCACCTGCTGGAGCAGGTCCTGAGCCGAGCCCCGTAAACAGGAAGGACCATGGATTTCGAGGCGTTAACACGATGGTTCCTGACCAGCATTCCGGAAGTCATTGTCATTTCCGCCGCCTGCTGCCTTTTGATGGTGGATCTTTTCATCAAGAAGGGGAGCCGTGACGTCATCGCCTACCTGTCCCTGGCGACCGTGATCGGGGCGGCGGCGGGAACCTTTGCCCTGGCCGGGTCCTCCCAGCAGGCCTATAGCGGAATGTTCGTGGTCGACGGGTTTGCGACGTTCTTCAAGATGGTCGTCTACCTGGCGACGATCCTTTCCATTCTTCTTTCGATGAGCTTCATCAAGGTCGAGGCCATCGAGCAGGGGGAATACTACGTCCTCCTGCTGTTCGCCCTCGGCGGCATGATGATCATGGCCTCGGGTGCCGATCTTCTCAGCATCTACCTGGGCCTGGAGTTGATGGCCCTTTCGGTTTACGTGTTGACCGGCTTCATGCGCCGCGATCGGCGCTCCAACGAGGCGGCCATGAAGTACGTGATCCTGGGGGCCGTTTCCACGGGAATCCTCCTTTACGGGATTTCGCTGGTCTACGGTCTCACCGGCACCACCCGGCTGGTGGACATCGCCACCGCCTTGAGCCATATCGATGGCGGCGACACGGCCCTCGTCCTGGCCCTCGTCTTTCTTATCTCCGGCTTTGCCTTCAAGGTGGCGGCCTTCCCCTTTCACATGTGGGCGCCCGACGTCTACGAAGGGGCGCCGACGCCGATCACCGCCTTCATGTCGGTCGGCCCCAAGGCCGCCGGTTTTGCCGTCATCCTGCGAGTCTTTCTCGACGCCTTCGCCGGCGCATCGGAAATCTGGATCGTCGTCATCGCCGTCATTGCCGTCCTGACCTTGGCCATCGGAAGCCTGGTCGCCCTGGTCCAGACCAATATCAAGCGGATGTTGGCTTATTCCAGCATCGCTCATGCCGGATACGCACTGCTTGGGCTGGTCGCCGGTGGCGAGGACGGGATCGCCAGCGTTATGCTTTATGTTTTCATATACGCCTTCATGAACATGGGTATATTCGGCGCCGTCATCGTCATGCGGAAGGGCGATTTCGTCGGCGAGAACATCGCCGACTACACGGGCCTTTCCAAGGTCCGCCCGGGGTTCGCCCTGTTGATGCTGATTTTCCTTTTTTCCCTGGCCGGCATCCCACCCACGGCCGGGTTCATCGCCAAGTTCTACATCTTCGTCGCCTTGATCCAATCGGGCAACGTCGCCCTTGCCGTCATCGCCGCTCTGTTCAGCGCCATCGCCGCTTTCTTCTACATTCGCGTCGTCATGCTGATGTACATGAAGGAACCGACAGGTGGTTTCGACCTCAACCTGACGCCAGCCGCCAGGATCGCCCTTGGCATCTGCGGCGCCGGAACCGTCTTGATCGGAATTTTCCCGTCCTGGTTCCTCGACATGGCGCAAATTTCAGTTTTTTGATCTTGAAATAGCGTTCTCGCGGCCGTGATCGAATAGATCTTGTGCTACCTACATAAGCCGGACATATCACATGCTATCGACACGTTTCACAAGCGTCCCTTGAAGAACCGTTACCGGACCCTCATGCTGGACGGCGTGGTGCTATCGCGCAAGACCGGAGCTGGGGGTATTTAGGGAAGGGGGTATTTAGGGACAGTATATAATTTCTTGCATGGAAAACTATATACTGTCCCTAGATTTCCGAGAAATTCAACATTCAATACCTGACCCCATAGTTTTTTGAATTCCTAATCCCGATCCGTGTTCATCGGTGTTTATCCGTGGCTTGTATTGGGCGGGCTCATGCCACGCAAACATGACGGTAGGTAGGGGATCGGCCACGGATGCACACCGATGAACACCGATGAACACGAATAAGGAAGGGCGCGACGCGCTTAAAGCCGAAGGTCGAGAAGCTTTGGGGTCTACCATCGAATTTTGATGAGAGAGGCTGTCGTTGTTGTTGTGCCGTGGGGATGTGGGGAACTCGCTCTTGCGAGTTATCCACATATCCATGGCCGGCGGCGCGGCATTTTTTTCATTCGCGGATGGCGGGCGCGGCGGGCAGCGGATAGTCCCGCCCCGACGGGGGTGTGGCTGTTGGGGTCGGTGGTCCGGGGTTCCGGTCCCGCCCGACTTGAAATGCCGCCCCCGTCACTCGCATCATCCGGGAGGTCGATCGGGATGGTGCCGGTCGCTTGCGATTGTGGCTCTGTCGGTAGACGTGGCCCAAAGCAAGACCCTGGAGCCGTTCCAGCTCCAGGGCCACCTTCCGATGGCCGGGGACGTCCTTCAGGAGGTTCCGGAAAGGCCCAGGGAGAACGATATCCTGAAGCGTCTAACCCGCCACCTGCGCAAGCGGCCTTGAACCCGGTCCCGGGTTCCTGATACATCTAGCCCGCCTCGGCGAGTCAACTTTTTCCATGGCTTGGCGCAATGCCGGCCTTATCCAAGGAGGCGCGGATGATCACTTTCGGGCCGGGAAACTTGAGAATACCTAAGTGGTCGCGGCCGGTGTACATGGTCGCCGGCGGCTGCACGCCTTTCAAGAAATCGTATCCGGAATACAAGCTCGAAGAGCTCTGCATGGTCGCCTACAAGATGATGCTCGAGGACAACGATCTGAAAGTGCCGCCGCTTGAAGTCAAGGGATTGTTGAACTTTTCGAGCTACGGCGAGTTCGCCGACCACTTCCAGGATCAGCTTTTGTGCGAGGCCAAGGTGCATGACTATTTGGGCCTCGATCCGCTATACAACGTCGGCGTCAAGACCGGCGGCGCCACCGGCGGTTCCGCCGTTCTCGTCGGTTGCATGGCGGTCGCCTCGGGCTACGCCGACGCCGTCCTGGTGTTGGGTTGGGAGCGCATGGACGAGGTCGACACCCGCACCGGCAACTTCTACATCTCGACCGCCGCCTGCAAGGATTTCGAGACCCGGCTTTCGCGCATCTACTCTTCCTATTACGCGCCCATGGCCAACCGCTTCACTTCGATGTACGACCTGCCGGAAACGACGCGGGCCAAGGTGGCGGTCAAGAACCGCGGCTACGCGGTTTCCAACCCCTTTGCCCAGCAGCCCGGCCGTCATACCATCGAGGAGGTACTCTCCTCGCGGATGTCGGCCTATCCGCTGCGCTTTCTCGAATGCTGCGCGATGAGCGTCGGCGCGGCTGCCGTTCTGTTGTGCTCGGAGGATATGGCTTACCGGCTTTCGGATAAGCCCTGCCGGGTATTCATCGCCGGCGGCAGCCATACGCTGCGCGTCGCCGACCGCCGCCACATGGAGATCCCGCTGCTGCCCCACGAGGAACCGGGCATGTACGACGAGCTGGTCGCCAAGAGCGGCCGCTGGCCGGGCTTCGAATCCTTCCTGGCGGCGCGCTTCGCCGCCTATCTCGCCTACCGCATGGCCGGCATCCATGACCCGCTCGAGGACCTCGACCTGGTCGAGCTGCACGACGCCTTCACCATCTCCGACATCCAGACCTACGGCGACGTCGGCCTCAGGCCATACGGAGAAGAGCCCGGCTATATCGAATCCGGCGACGCTTATTTCGGCGGCAGGTGTCCGTCGAACCTGTCGGGCGGGCTCTTGGGCACCATGCACGCCGTCGGCGCCACCGGCATCTATCAGGCGGCCGAGTGCCTGTGGCAGATCCAGGGCAAGTACGACCAGATCCACGGCGAGGACAAGTACTGGCGGCTGGCCGGCAAGGAAAAACCGGCCGACTGGGAATCCCTGCAAGTGGAGAACGCCAGGCGCGCCGCTTGGGTGTCGCACGCCGGCGTCGGCTCGCACGTCACCGTCGGCGTGCTGGAAAAGGCCTGGTAGGGAGAAATTCGAAGATGGCCAAGTGGGACGAAGAGATCGCCACCGAATACGTCGGCCAACCGCTGAAGGTCCGCGACGGCGGCCCGGCGATGGTCGTCGAGTGGCCGCGGGCGCTGACCCACGTCCATACCTACGGCCTGCTCACGCCCTTTTTCGAAGGCTTGAAAGAGGGCAAGCTGCTGGCCACCCGTTGTGTCAACCCGGTGTGCGCCGAGACCCGCCGCTGGCTGCCGCCCCGCGCCGACTGCCCGGACTGCCTCGGCCGCATGCAATGGGTGGAATACGGCCAGCCGGTGATCGGCACGGTCTACAGCTTCACCATGGTTGATTACGCCGGCCTCGGGGTCGAGCTGAAAACGCCCTACTGGCAGATCGACGTCGAGCTTCCCGACACCGCCACCATCCCCAAGGGGTATCTCCTTCACGGCCAAGCCGAGATCGGCATGAAGGTCAGGGCCATGTTCAGGACCGAGGCCCCGACCCACACCATCCTCGACCTTTACTGGCTGCCGGCGGCAAAGGGGTGAGGGGACGAAGTCCCCCTGCATGTGGTGGCGGCGGAAAACGGGATTGAAAGGACAACCTTGATCGTTACCGTCTACGAACCCGATCCATCGATGTGGGAGCCGGATTTCCGGCAAAGGAGGAAACGATGAATGGCGGAAAGGGCGGAGTACTAAGTGACCGTAACAGAATAAATGAATCACCATCCTCCCTTCCGTCGTCATGGCCGGCCTTGATCCGGCCATCCACGGGCCTCGCGCTCGGCATCGACCGCGTGGATACCCGGCTCAAGGCCGGGCATGACGACGGAAGTGAAGTGACGCGGTTATTTTGTGACGAGCCCTAAGCGAAGCGATCCCATTCGATCGGAAAATGCTCTCTCATGTCCGATTTCAAGGTACCGGACAGAGTTTTCCGTCCACCGGCTTGGCCGGTGTCGATGTTTCAGTGTAGCCGACGCGCACGGCTG
>Ga0187833_10001075_pt1 | contig 31828 bp, 25 predicted proteins | sample ETNtaG_37_FD_167968 | JGI IMG/M metagenome (GOLD analysis project Ga0187833, IMG submission 167968) | Marine microbial and viral communities from oxygen minimum zone, Eastern Pacific Ocean - ETNP2014_SV_400_PacBio MetaG (Illumina Assembly) | ecosystem: Environmental > Aquatic > Marine > Hypoxic...
ATATTGTTGTAAAAATATTGTTGTAAAAATATTGTTGTAAAAATATTGTTGTAAAAATATTGTTGTAAAAATATTGTTGTAAAAATATTGTTGTAAAAATATTGTTGTAAAAATATTGTTGTAAAAAACAAGAACAAATCTGTCATTGGAATCAGTGGAATAACTCGCCAGATACGAGTTCATCAGTATCAATAGCAAACCGGACTTTGTAACGACCACTTTGGGGATGTTGCAGATGGTTTCTGTTATTTTCTTCTCATATAAGAGCAAGAATACTTCAAAAATAAAAACTCGTCCTGGTTTCGTCATATTGAAGCGATGGGATCATAACGGAATCAAAACCGGATTTCCAATTATCAGCGATCCGTGTTCGGCTTCGATACCATCGGTGGCGCATCAATTCTCACTCGTCGCCATTCAACCTTAAATCCTGGTCACCTGGAGTTAGAGAGTGTGAATTGTTGTGTAGTTTCGTAGCAGCGGGCACACTCGATATGTTTCTGTAAAGCTCATGAGTTCCACAGCTTCAGAGTTGTCGCATCTGCTTGCGCTTGCTGCCCGGCCCAGTTGTAAGACCTGTTTGCCGCTGGTCGCTATTGTCATGAGGAAACAAACACATGAAGCCAGGCGAGTTATCAGCCAATCATTTCGTTGTAAGCTGTTCGGCTCGATTGAAAACGTTCAAATGGGAATTTGATGGGCGCACCCTCTATCGCAGCAAGCAGCATCATCAGATGCGCTTCCCATCCGGCACAGGAACGAGCGACATCCTCCTCTTTAGGCACACTGAGGATAAGTGTCAGCCGCGTCCCGTCTTCAACACTAGCCAGTTCCCAGCGAACCGGACGAAGTGGTTCATCACCGCTGCTCCATGAATATTCAAGCAAGGTAGGGATTTCACATTCTGTGACAACACTGTCAATAACGATTCCGCTGTCCGTGAAATTAAGTTTCGCGGCGCCACCTTTGGACAATTCAATTTCACCAGGAGCCAGCCAGTCAACAAAACGGGCTGGGTCAGTGAGTATGCTCCAGACATTCTCAGTCTTGTGATCCAATAAGCGTGTTAGCGTGGCCTTGTAATAGCCTTCTGATTGTTCGATTGTTCCCAGGGATTCGTTTTCGTCAGTCATAATTCCGGTTACTTAGTTGTGGACGTTGAGTGTTTGCCATCGTAGCGGTTGATCAAGGTCAAGTAAATCCCGGTGTTGCAGCAGGGTAATTGTAAGTGCTGGAATCGTGAATGTTGAGGCAGCCTTCAGAGGCAAAAGGATTTGATATGAGCAAAGAAAGAGTACTGAAAGACTACTGAAAGACTGCTGGTAGCAGTTGATTTTGAGGAGAATCAACAGCGGCCCGTCGACAAGGCACCGGAGATTGCAAAATATCAAGAAACAGAAATTCCGCTGCTCGTCTGTGAGTATTCACGCCTATCCTTTCATCCCGTTTTCAGGCTTGCTTCCAGTGTCATTACGGCAACAGCATGAAGACGCTTTTAACACGCTGATGGATGATTTCGATATACCTGTCCGGCAGCAAATCGACCTCGACGATACGCCGGAGTATGTCATATGAGAAACAGAGCTTGAGCCGGGTACTGATCCGGTGGTAATGGATGCAATATCCCGCGGCTTATTGTCTGAAATTCATACTGGCAGTATCGCCGAGAGAACAATAGATACGCTCGATGGTGACGTATTGATCATCAGGCCGGATGAGTTTCAATCACCCTTTGCGTCTGATTAGGGCTGGAAGGGAACTACTATTCATCCTTTTTACCGAGATGCGTCAAATCCTCATATTCGGCATCGACTACCTGATCTTCGCTGTCAATCACATCGCTTCTACCGTGATTCTGAAATTGACTGTGGGCAGAGAAATGCGCACCTGAAAAATGTAAATGGTGAAACAATCCATAGTTGATCAGCCATTGTGCAATGGGTTTGCGGAGCATAGGCAAAAGGCAGGTAAAACCGATGGCGTCGGTGACAAAGCCAGGCGTAAGTAGTAAGGCGCCACCGATTAGCAGCATGATACCCTCAAGTAATTCACGGCCAGGTATTTCGCCGCGATTGAGTTTTTCCTGAACCTGATTAAGCGTCGCCAATCCTTCAAGTCTTAACAGCCAAATCCCGAGAGTTGCCGTTAAAACAACCAGGCCCACGGTTGGCAGGGCACCGATAATGCCACCCACCTGAATAAGCAAGTACATCTCCACGATAGGAGTGATGATGAAAAAAAGTAACAGAGAGCGCATAACCAGGTTACAGGCAAGTTTCTGACATTGTATCCAACCATCGTGCAATGTACTAACTGTGTTAGATTAGGGATCTTCGTTAAAGTGAATCAAGAGGCGACGACCGTGTTTATTTCAGGTCCGGCTGGACAACTTGAATCATCGTTCGATCAGGTCGAAGATTCAGACGGGATTGCCATTTTGTGCCATCCCCATCCTCAATATGGGGGCAGTATGCATGACAACGTACTGTCGATGTTAAGCGCTGCGTTTCAGCGACAAGCCATCAGCTCACTTAAGTTTAACTTTAGGGGGGTAGGGGAAAGTGAAGGCGAGTATGCAGATGGGCTTGGTGAAGTTGAGGATACGCTGGCAATCACAAACTGGTGTCGCGATCAGCACCAGCAGGCCGGGATCTATCTGTGCGGATACTCGTTTGGGGCAATCATGGCATTAAAGGCATTGTCTCAGTTGAGGCCTCAGCTGGGTGAGTCATCTTATTTGAAGGGATCTGTGCTGGTTGCACCACCGGTTCAGATGCTGTCGGAATCGCCCGGTATTGAGTGTCCGACACTTGTTATCCTGGGTGCGGATGACATGATTGTTCCTCTCGAATCTGCATCTGCTCAATTTGAGGATTGCCTGGTTCAGGTCATTCAGGGTGCTGATCACTTTTTCTTTAATCATGATCAACAGATTATCAAGGGCACGCGGGATTTTATTGATGGAACTTAAGACTCTTTTGCTCGAAGTCGAAGATTCGATCGCGATAGTTACTCTCAATCGTCCAAAACGAATGAATGCGTGGACAGGTCGCATGCATACAGAATACCGCTGGCTTCTGGAACAGCTTGAGGGCAATCCAAACGTTAGGGCGATTGTCGTTACCGGTGCTGGTCGAAGCTTTTGCGTTGGTGCTGATTCGAAGGCGCTGGAGGGTCACGTCGAGAAAGGTGGGTATGATCCCGGGACACCCGATCCGCTGGCGGAGCCTGGTTATGGTGTGAGACCCGAATTCGATGCAAGTTTTGCCTACCACTTCGGGCTTAAAAAACCTGTTGTTGCAGCCATCAATGGTCCTGCTGCGGGGATTGGTCTGGTGTTGGCCTGTTTTGCTGACATTCGCTTCGCAGCACCAGGCGTAAAACTCACAACAGCACACGGTAAACTGAATTTACCTGCAGAGTATGGTTTGTCGTGGTTGCTGCCCAGAATCATCGGCCTCGCAAGAGCTAATGACCTGCTATTCACGAGCCGTATTTTCCTAACTGAAGAGGCTGAACAGCTTGGCCTCGTGAATCGCATTGTGGAGAATAGCTCGCTATTGGATGAAACAGTTAGCTATACGAGGTCCATGATCGAGTCGGTTTCTCCCGCTTCATTAATGGAAACCAAGAGACAGATATATACAGACCTGCACCGCGATGTTGCTCAATCGGTTCGCGACAGTGAAAAGCTGATTGACTACATGATGAAACAAAACGACTACAGAGAGGGTGTCACTGCGTTTTTGGAAAAACGCAGCCCGAAGTGGTCAGGAGACTAGTTCTGAATACAGTAAATATGGAAAACACAGAAGCATCCGAAGAGGAACCTTATTACCTGCCGCTGGCTGACGAGATCGAGATATTCCTGACGGCGTACCAACAGCGTTTGCCCGTTCTTCTAAAAGGACCGACTGGTTGTGGGAAGACACGTTTCGTCGAATATATGGCACATCGCCTGTTCAGGGGAGATAAGAGCGATGCAGAGAGAAAAAATGTGCATGAGCCCTTGCAAACGGTGGCCTGCCACGAGGATCTGAGTGCTACAGACCTGGTCGGAAGATTTCTTCTGCAGGGGGATGAGACGGTCTGGCAGGATGGCCCCCTGTCCCGGTCAGTGAAGGATGGGACGATTTGCTATTTAGATGAGATAGTGGAAGCGCGGAAAGATTCCACGGTGCTTATTCACAGTCTGACAGACCATCGCCGGATTTTGCCGGTTGAGAAACAAGGTATCATTCTGGATGCCCATCCCAATTTTCTGCTGGTCATTTCATACAACCCTGGTTATCAGAATGTCTTGAAGGACCTGAAGCCCAGCACCAGGCAAAGATTCATTGCCATCGATTTTGAGTATCCGGATGAAACTCAGGAAGCTGACATCATCGCCCATGAAAGTAGTGTGTCGGAAGAGGTGTCTCTCGAACTGGCGAGACTGGGTTCAAGAGTACGTAACTTGAGGCATCACGGGTTTGATGAAGGTGTTAGTACCAGGCTGCTCGTGTATGCAGGTCAGCTCATGGCCGAAGGTGTACCGGCTTATCGTGCCTGTGAAGTCGCGGTCTGCAAAGCAGTCACCGATGATGAGGATGTTCAACGCGCCATTGCGGAACTGGTCAAGACAATTTTTCTTCCGTGAAAACACTTTCTGAAGTCGAGTCTGAACTCACCAGGCTGAACAAACATTCGGCAACGCTGTTTCCGTCAATTAAAGATGATCTCAGTCATGTGCTGGATGAATCTTCACTTCTTGAATGGTCAAATATCTGTTTTGAGATCGCTGATGCCGGGTGGCACGCCTGGGAGACTGCTAATCTCTATATGCAGCTGTCTCACCGTCTGTTACCGGTACTCGGCCAGGAAGCTGTGCTTTCAGTTGGACGTTATGGGCTTGGATTGTGTGGCAGATCCTTCGAGCCCTGTAACCAGTATTTTCTTGGCATCAATGGTTGCCTTGACGAGATTTCGCAAGATAGTCTGCAGACAGTTGAAGGTACCGGAAACATTATAATTGACAGGTTTCATACTGCTTCAAATCTGATAGCAGATTACTTTAAATCTGCCTTTTTCATCATAGGAAAGCAGGATATCGACAGCCTGACAAACTGGATGAGTATTGTCGAATATCTGGTGACGCTGGACCGGCATGAGATTCTTGATTTCTTAAAGGTTTCAAGGCAAAACCCGGATGTGAACTGGTTGTATGCCAAGCGGTTGTACCTGGAGTCAATACCAAATGGTCGTGATTATATCGTTGCACATGGCCAGCTCATGTCTCGTCTGGTCGGTGTCGAAATAGATTTCGAAGATGTCATCATTGAATTCACCAGGAAGAAGCTTGCAATCAGTGAATGGCTGGGCTTGCTTACTGAACGAGCACCGCAACTGTCTGCAACGGAATTCAAGAGCCTCATCAGGCTCTTAAAAGAAGTACCACATTCTGAGTTGCTTGAGGCATTTATTGACACTTCTCGAGAGCTGCCGCTCGAAAATCGGGCAGTAATGCTGTTATGGCTAAAGGCCGCGATGGAAATGGCACCCTTGAATTTCCAGGCAAGTATGGCCTTTATCAGGTTGGAATCGGCCAAGTCCGTGGACCTGCTTGAAGCACTTCGGGGTCAGGTGCGTTTTGCAGATGAGCAGCGCACGCTTCAGCTTTACTGTGAAGCCCTCATTGGAAAACGACTCAGAGTTGAATCAAATGATTCAGAGGATGAGGAATTTCGTGGACTGCCGTCATCTGACGGCGAAAGTGTGTACCTACCGGAGATCGTCGGTTTGTACATGAAGCGAGTGGACAATTTTCGCTGGTTGAAGGTTGCCCTGTCTCATCAGCTTGGTTGTTATGAATTTGGCACTTTCGATTTTAACTTCAAGGATTCATATATTGCATTTGCCGACTATTTTCGTACTTATGAGGAACCCCGCCTGGCGGCTGAATTATTCCGGATTCTGGAAGGAGGACGGATAGACTGGCGAGTACAGCAATGTTACAAGGGAGTCGGGCTGGATATCGAGACACAAAAGGGAGATGCACTGAGTGGAAGAACAGTACCTGAAATTGAACCCAGGCTGATTTTGCTGGAAGCACTGTTGCAGTATTCCCTTGATGCGACTGATTTTGAATTTGTGCCATCTGAGCTTCATGATTCTCTGTCGGACCTGATCGCCTGCATCAATCCATTGAAAGAATCAGGCACCACCGTTTTCGACACGATTGATGCGCTGGCTGACTGTTATCAAATTGTCAGTGAATTCAGTGTGAAATCTGAATTTGCTTCAAGCGAAGATACCACCGTCGATTACAGAGGAAATACAGCGCTTGATAAGGTCAGGATGAATCTTCAGCTGATGACGCTTGAAGACGCAGAGGTGGAATTCTCAGAAGATCAGGATGAAGAAGGTCTGCTGATCACAGGCATGACGGCATCTGAGGACATGAAGATAGATGAGTTGCAAAGTGGCGACGTGGATGACGCCATGGCCATCATAGCCAAAGATCATGATATTGAAGCACCCGAAGATATCGAACATGTTGATGAACCTGGCGGTCGACGGGAATTTGAGGAGTTAAAAAAGGAGAAATTAAAGCCCCTACCTGAAACTGCTTTCAAGTACGACGAGTGGGATCACAATATTGATGATTATCGAAAACGCTGGTGCACTCTTTATGAGATCCGAGAGCTTGAAGAAGATATTGATTTTGTCCCAGGGACGCTGAGTCAGCATCGCGGATTGGCGAATCAGGTCCGCCGACAACTGAATATGCTGCGACCTGAACTGTTGCGTAAAGTCAAAGGCATGATGGACGGCGAAGAGTTGGACCTGGAGCGTTCTGTTGGGGCAATTGTTGACAGAAAGTCTGGTATCAGCCCTGATGAAAATATCTATGTTCAGCGTCAACGAAAAGATCGTGATGTCTCAGCACTATTTCTGCTTGATATGAGTGCCTCCACTGACGACACAATTCCGGATTCTGGTGGGGAAGTCGCGTCCACTCATGAATTTGAGAACGATGATTTCATTCACGGGCTATTCGAAGCTGGTCAGGCAGATTCGGATACGACGAAGAGGATAATTGATGTTGAAAAAGAATCAGTTGTTCTTATGGCTGAGGCTCTGCAGGGTCTGGGTGACAACTATGCGGTTTGTGGTTTTTCTGGCTATGGCAAGGATAGAGTCGAGTATTTCATCTGTAAGGATTTTGAGGAAACCTACAACCATCGGGCAAAGGGGCGGATAGGAGGTATCAAACCTTGCCGGAGCACACGCATGGGACCAGCAATCAGGCATGCGACGAGGATGCTTGCTGCGACTGAATCGAGGATTAAGGCACTCATCATCATCAGCGACGGCTACCCTCAGGATTTTGACTACGGCTCAGATCGAAATTCCAAGGACTATGGTATCAAGGACACAACAAAAGCCCTGACTGAAGCCAACCAGCAGGGTGTTCAGAGTTTCTGCCTTACGGTCGATCCATCCGGTCATGATTACTTAAGAGAAATGTGTCCGGATCAGCAGTACATGGTCATGCAGGATATTAAGCAGCTACCCAGCGAACTCTCGAAGATATACCGGGGATTAACTACCTGATGGCGACTTACTAGACGCTATATCCCTCTTCTGTGAGCGGCATAGTTCGTACCCTGTGGCCGGTAGCCGCAAATATTGCATTGCCGACGGCACCGGCAACCGGTGGCAGGGCGGGCTCTCCCAGACCTGTTGGACTATAATCGCTTTGAATAAAGTGGATATCCACTGTTGGCGCATTGGGTATTCTCAGTACCTGATAATCATGGAAATTGGATTGTTCAATGCGACCTTTCTCCATGGTGATTTTTTGACCAACCATGGTGCTGATACCGTCGATGACCGCACCTTCGACCTGAGATGTCGCACCGCTCATATTGATGATCGGGCCCACATCGACCGCGACAGTGACATTGTGGATCTTGAGCTTTTTGTTCGAATCAACGCTGACTTCTGCAACTTCTGCGACATGAGCGGCGTGGCTGAAGTGGAATGCCAGGCCTAGCCCGTAGCCTCTGGGTACTTTTCTCCCCCAACCGGCTTCTGTTGCCGCTAGTTTAATGACATCAGCAGCACGACCCGTATTCAGGGAACGGGTATTGCCTGGTTTAAACCAGCGCGGTTTCCCTATTATCTCAAGCAGAAATTCCAGATGATCACGACCAGCAGCGTGGGCGAGTTCGTTAATGAAACTCTGTACAACGAAACCGTTGGTATTGGCGCCAGGCGCGCGCCAGGGACCACAAGGTGTGTCGATGTCAAAAGAGGTTTGTGTAGCGTGTACGTTCTTGAGATTCAACATGGGGAACTCAGAGTTCCTCAAGGTTGCACCGGAGGCATTTCTGCCGTCGATGCTCATGCCCATGAAGTGATTTTGCCAGGCTACTAGTTTGCCGTTGCGGTCGACTGAGGCTTTGAGTGACTGAAAGCCACCGGACCTGAAATAATCGTGATGCACATCATCCTCACGACTCCAGGTATTCTTTACCGGAGCACCGACGCGTCTGGACATTTCAATGGCTTCACAAACATATTCCGTTGAAATACGGCGCCCGAAACTGCCGCCTAATCGCATCTGGTGAATAGTGACCTGATCCTTCTCAAGACCGAACATGCTTTTGGCTACGGGATAGGCACCGGCAGGAAACTGAGTCGGAATCCAGACCTCAAGCGTATCTTTCTCGCCCTCAGCAGCAGCCTTGTAGTGTGCGGTGCAGTTCATGGGTTCCATGCAGAAGTGAGATACGAACGGGTACTGATAAAAAGCGGTGAGTGTTTTGTTGCGCTTCCTGGCGAATTCCTTATTTACATTCCCTTTGACCAAAACCTCCTTCTCACCGGGATCATTTTTTAGCTGATTTGCCCTGCGGACCAGTTGCGTCCAGCTGTCTTTTGATGCCTCTGATTCATCCCAGTTCACATTCAACTTTTTCTTCGCGTTAAATACCGCCCAGGTTGAGGTGCCGATGATTGCAACACCAGACAAGAGTTCTCTGACACTGTTGTTGCCATCGACCAGGAATGCATCCGTTACGCCAGGCATTTTCTTAATTTCATTTAAGTTTGCACTGATGGCTTTGCCCCCGATTGCCGGACACTTGTGGTAAGCGCCGTAGAGCATGTCAGGTACGCGGGTATCTATGCCAAAAAGCGCCATGCCTGTGGTGATTTCTAGGTTATCGACACCGGATACCGAGGTGCCGATGATCGTGTAGTCTTCAGGGTCTTTGAAAACCAGTGAACCTGGATCGGGAATGGCCTGTTTGACAGCAAGTGCGGCCAACTCACCAAAAGACAGTGAACGATCTGATACAAGATGCGACACATTGCTGTTTTGTGCCTTAAGTTCATTTCTAGGCAGTTCCATCGCAATCGATGCTGCGCCGATAAACATCTCACGCGCGGAGGCACCCATCTGGCGCATCAGATCGAAACTTCTTGGAATTGTGGTAGATCCACCGGCACCCTGAGTCCCAAAACGATCATCAACCGGAGACTGTAAAACCTCCACGTCTTCCCATTTTGCACCCATCTCTTCGGCGATAATCATTGGCAAGGCTGTTTTTATACCCTGTCCCATTTCAGGATTCGATGAGTAGATGATAATGCGACCATCTGAAGAAACCTTGATGAACGCGTTGAGTTCTACCGAGCCGACCAGGCTGCCAAGATCCTCAGCGCCGGCAGGGTGTGAAGGAATAATAGCAGCAAGCACTAAACCACCGCCTGCTATACCACTTAGTTTGAGAAAAGTACGCCTGCTGGGTTGTTGAGGTGACCCGTGGGACTGATCACTCAGTTGTTCAACCTGCTGTCCGGTGAGCTGTTCCTCCAAACTCTTTTTGACAGTCTCATAGAGGTCGTCGGTGTTTCCAGGATTCTGATTACTCATGCTGTGTCCTCCCCGGAATTCATGGACAAACCCGAGGCATCATAGAAATCTGCCGCCTGGTGAATTGCGCTGCGTATTCTGTTATAGGTTCCGCATCAGCAATAGTTCCCTTCTAACGCAGTATTGATATCATTGTCAGAAGGATCAGGATTTCTGGCCAACAGCGCTGCTGCGGACATGATTTGACCGCCCTGACAGTATCCGCATTGAGCAACGTCAACATCAATCCATGCCTGTTGCAGTGGATGTAATTCCGTCCCATTGGCCAGCCCTTCAATCGTGCGGACGGATTTTCCCGCCAGATCGGAAACCTTGACCGAACACGAACGAACCGGCATATCATCAACATGAACTGTACAGGCACCACACTGAGCAATACCACATCCGTACTTGGTCCCGACTAGTCCAAGAACGTCCCGCAGGGCCCAGAGCAGTGGCATTTCGACATCTACATTCAGATTCACATCTGTTCCGTTCACTTTCAGTTTGTATTCAGGCATACCAGATTCCTTGGTCACTGCTGACGGTAGAGGGCTTGAGTGTAAGTCCGGTGGGAATCTTAAGGCAATGGCTTTGTAATTTTTACTGAGATTTCGGAATATATCCCCGGCAAATTGCGGTGTTAGATTCCGCTCGTGGCCCAGGATTTGACCATCAAACATATCATCAAACATATCATTGAACATATCATTGAACATATCATTGCTGGACTATTTGCTCAAAAAGATCTATGAATATGCCCAGCTCTCATAGATAAGAGAACGAATGAGCAAGACTGTGGCGCCTACTCGTACATACCACCACGGTGATCTAAGGCAGGCTTTGATTGAAGCGGCCTGTGAACATTTGCGTACTTCCGGTGCTGACACACTGAGCCTCAGAGCTCTGGCCAGGACTATTGGTGTGTCGCAAACTGCTCCATACCGTCATTTTGAATCTAAAAGTGCCCTGTTCGCGGCGATTGCATATTATGGATTTGAGCTGTTGAGAGTTGAATTACAGGCTGCCTGTGACAAGTGTGGTGACGACACGGAGGCCGCGATACTTGAAACAGGACTTTCTTATGTCCGCTGGGCTCAGGACAACTCGGAGAAGTATCAGTTGTTCTTTGACTCATCACTGGTGGATTTTAGTCTGCACGAAGAGTTAATCGACGCTGGGACGGCGGCATTTGAAGTGCTTCTGAACCTGATTGAAACAGCGATTGAGGAGGGAATTCTGATCGATAAACCCATCGTCCTACTCGCCGGAACTTTATGGTCCACTGTTCATGGGGTTGCCAGTTTACTGATCAGTATGGGTGAACTGGCGGAAGAGGAATTTGCGACGAATCAGCCAGTGGTAGGAGTCATGCGCCAGCTATCGGCAGATCCCCGGGCAACACTTGAAATCCTCGTTAAATCACTGAAGCCCGTTGGCAAAGACTGATCTTCTTCCCGTAACGATTAAGGCCTGCAGTTTCTGCTGAATACTAAGCTTTTAATATCAGGTTCGTGAATGGGGGACATGATTGTCTGGCGACTTAACTAGAGCTAGCATGGGACTTCTGATTGCAATGGTTTTAAACGACGTGTGTAGAGAAAATTACCTTCAAGTAAATGGTGTTGAATTGTGCTGGTTTGAATGGGGAGAGCATAAAAAGAATGAACAGACCATTGTTTTAGTTCACGCCACGGGATTTCATGCCAGATGCTGGGATCAGACCATAAAGTACCTGGGTGACAATCACATCGTTGCTTTGGATATGCGTGGCCATGGACGCAGTGGAAAGATGGAACCTTACAATGGGGCGAGTTTCGGCGGGGATGTAACCGCCTTTATCGATCTGCTTGATCTCAATAATATCGTGGGAGTAGGGCACTCCATGGGTGGGCTCGCCATGACTCATGCTGCTGCAAATCTGCCTGACAGGTTCTCACGTGTGGTTTTGGTTGATCCGGTGATCATGAATCCGGAGCTTTATGCATTGGTAGAGACCCACCATGATCAATTTCTCAATGGATCAGGACAACATCCGATTGCCCGACGAAGGAACTTCTTCATAGATGCCGAATCAATGTTCGAGAACTTTGAGGGTAGAGGCAGTTACGGGTCATGGAAGGTAGAAGCCCTGCACGACTACTGTGAGTATGGTCTCCTACCAGATCCTGATGGGGGTGGATACGTACTAGCCTGCCCACCCAGGGTTGAAGCGTCCATTTACATGGGAAGCTCATCTCTTGATATCTTCGACAAGATTTCGCGGATCAAGATACCCGTAACCGTGCTCAGGGCCCGGCAGCGAAGCGCTGAGCAAAAGGAGATGGACTTTAGTCAATCACCTACCTGGGATCAATTGGCGAGTAAGTTTCATGATGGACGTGATGTCTCTTTGCCTGAACTTACGCATTTCATGCCGATGCAGGCTCCGGAACTGGTTGCGGAATACATTCTTGGGACTAAATAGGTGAAACCCCTGCTAGCCGTGACGATGGGCGACCCGGCTGGCGTCGGTGCAGAAGTCGTTGTGAAAACGTTAAGCAGACCGAATGTGTATGTGAATGCACAACCCTTCGTGATTGGTGATGCGGTTTGTTTGCAACAGGCGATGAAGCAGACAGGTGTTGAAATCGAAATCAGCCCACGAACCAGTATGTCGGAGATTACCGCACAGAGCGATGTTCTGCAGGTCTTGCAACCTGTGGAATTTGACAGTGACCGGCTCGTGATGGGTGAGATCGACCCGGAGAATGGTCGCGCAGCCGTTCAGTTCTTTGAAACCGCGATTGAGCAGGCGATGACTGGTGAGATACAGGGTATTGTCACCTGTCCAATTAATAAAGAAGCAGTCCAGGCGGCTGGTTACCATGGTGACATTGGGCACCAGGAAATCCTTGCGCGAATGACGGGGTCGACCTTGACGGCAACCATGCTGATGACGAAGAGCCTGAAGGTTGCCCATCTGTCGACACACAAATCACTTGCTGATGCGGTCAGGTATGTAAAAACCCCGATTCTGGTGGAGAAACTGAGACTGACTGCCGACCATCTGCGTCGTTGGACGGGTACCGAGCCGAGGATTGCCGTTGCCGCGCTAAATCCTCATGGCGGTGAACATGGCATGTTGGGTAACGAGGAACAGGATGAAATCCAACCGGCGGTTGAGAAGGCCTGTGAACTGGGCCTGGATGTGGTTGGACCTTACTCGGCAGATTCGGTTTTCTATCGGGCGGTTGCGGGTGAATTTGATGCAGTGATGGCGTTGTATCATGACCAGGGCCATATCGCGATCAAGATGCATAACTTCGCTGACAGCATCACTGCGACCATGGGTATTCCTTTTGTTCGAACCTCGGTGGATCATGGCACTGCTTTTGATATTGCAGGTAAAAACCTGGCCAACGCTGAAGGCCTGGCACAGGCGCTGGACGCAGCCATCATGATGATCAACGGAACTCTAGTTTGAGCAACTCGTATGCATGCTGAGTTGTCACTGAACACAGTAAAGCATCAACATTCTCATCAATAGCAGGCAATACTGTTTATTTTGCAGGTGGTAATTTGATAGTGTAATGCTTTTACAGTGAGTAAATCGGATCGCTCTGTCATCCAAATCACATGAGGAGGACTTTATGGGAGCGCTTGAAGACTTCAGAAATGAGACGGCTGGCTGGCTTGAGGCGAACTGCCCCGCCAGTATTAGAGAACCAGCGACTGAAGATCAGATGATCGGTGGCGGTAAAAAACAGGAATACAGGAATCCCGATGCCAGGTTGTGGCTGGATCGCATGGCAGAGAAGGGCTGGACTGCGCCCATGTGGCCCGTGGAATATGGCGGTGCAGGACTATCAAAAGCGGAATTCCTGGTCCTGCAGGATGAAATGATCAAGATAAATGCCCGAAGTCCTATCGGCGGGATGGGTTTCAGCATGATTGGACCGACCTTGCTTGACTACGGGACCGAGGAGCAGAAGAAGGAACATCTGCCTAAAATAGCCAGCGGTGAGATTCGTTGGTGTCAGGGATACAGCGAGCCAGGTGCCGGATCAGACCTGGCAAGTCTGCAGACAAAATGCGAGGACAAGGGAGATCACTATGAGGTCAATGGTCAGAAAATCTGGACCTCCGGTGCTCAGTATGCTGACTGGATTTTCACACTGGTCAGAACAGAGCCTCAAGCACCAAAACACGAGGGAATCAGTTTTGTTCTGATCGACATGGATCAGCCTGGCGTTACGGTCAAGCCAATAAAACTCATCAGTGGCAGTTCACCGTTTTGCGAAACTTTTTTCGATGGAGCAAAGGTTGCAAAGGACAATCTGGTAGGTCAGCTCAATCGGGGCTGGACAGTGGGTAAGCGGCTTTTGCAGCATGAAAGAAGTTCCATATCGGGTTTAAACAGCGGTGGTCGCAGGGGTCGATATGATGGCATGCGTGATCTGCCAGCAATCGCAAAAGAGTATATTGGATTGATAGATGGTAAATTGGCTGATTCGGCATTAAGAGGATCGATTTTAGCCAGTGAGATGAATCAGAAAGCCTTCGGTCTGACTCAGCAGAGAGCGATGGCTGAAAATGATTCTGGCGGTACACCAACTTTTGCGACGTCTATGTTCAAATACTATGGATCAGAAATAGGTAAGCATAGACTTGAAATTCAGTTAAAGACGATGGGAGTTCAGTCTTTGGGGTGGGAAGGTGATATGTTCACAGGTGAAGAACATTCCCTGACCCGAACCTGGTTGAGATCAAAAGCCAGTACGATTGCTGGCGGGAGTTCTGAAATCCAGATGAATATTATCGCGAAACGCGTGCTTGGACTGCCAGATTGAATATAATGCACACCCGGATACCATCCGGGATATGTGACAAACAGAAAGATTTAAATAGTAAGCAGGAGTGACTTAGTTATGCCATTGGTACTAAACGAAGAACAGAATATGTTGAAGGATGCAGCGAAAGATTTCTGCACTAACAACACACCAATTACTCAACTTCGAAAATTGCGCGATGAAAAGGATGACAACGGATTTGATAGTGCAACCTGGCAACAGATGGTAGAGCTGGGATGGGCTGGCATTACTATTCCCGAAGATTTTGGTGGTTTAGGCTTCGGTCATCTCGGAATGGGCGTTGTAATGGAGGAATGTGGTCGTACACTGGCTGCATCCCCTTTATTTGCAACGGCTGTACTTGGGTCGAGTGCCATCCTTCATGGGGGTAGTGACGAACTGAAAGGTGACCTGCTACCTCAGGTGGCTGGTGGTGAACTGCTGCTTGCGTTGGCACTGGAGGAAACCCCTCATCACAGCCCTTATGGATCGAGTACAAAGGCTAAGAAATCCGGAGACGGATATAAGGTCACGGGCAGCAAGAAGTTTGTTCTTGATGGTCATGTTGCGAACAAGATAGTAGTCGTTGCCAGAAGTACCGGAAAGAGTGGTAATCGTAACGGCCTGACACTTGTTCTGGTTGATCGAGATGCCGAGGGCGTCAGTGTGACTAGAACTATCATGGCTGATAGTCGAAATGCAGCCAATATAGATTTTGATGGTGCCAAAGGTGTGCTGCTTGGTGAGGCAGGTAAAGGGGCAGATGTTCTCGATAAAGTTCTGGATGCTGGTCGCATTCTTTTGTCTGCCGAGATGTTGGGCGGTGTTCAGGAATGCTTCGAAAGAACGATCGAGTACCTGAAGATTCGAGAGCAGTTCGGTGTCCCCATTGGTTCATTTCAGGCTTTGAAGCATCGAGCTGCACAAATGTTCTGCGAAGTTGAATTGTCGAAGTCGGTCGTCTTAGAGGGTTTGTCTGCATTAGATGATGACTCTGAACAAGTCGCCGAACTGGCAAGTCTGACCAAGGCGCGACTTAACGATACCTATAACCTTGTCAGTAGTGAAGGTGTGCAGATGCATGGCGGAATCGGAATGACTGACGAGTATGAAATCGGCTTCTTCCTGAAGCGATCCAGAGTGTGTGAGCACGCGTTAGGCAACAGCGCCTTTCATCGTGACCGCTACGGAGAAACACAGGGTTACTAGGGGTCAAGTTGTAAAAGAAGGGGTGCCCATGCACCCCTTCTCTATTTTCCGGTCAGCCATTTACAGCAGTGATAAAGACGGTCATTACAGTCGGCACATTGGTCAAGGGGATTGTTTAACCTTTGTAAATACCGGCCATGATTTCTGCCCACTAAAACAATTCATTTAAACAATTCATTTAAACAATTCATTTAGATAATTCACAAAAAAAATGGGAATTAAAAAAGCCCGACGAGAGCCGAGCTTACGGGTTTCACGTGTAAATCCGTTTGTGTGTACTTCACGACTCCGAGACTCCATAAGAGTTTTCAGACCTCGGCGTCTTTCGTACGCTGGCAGATTCATTTGTCCGCCTATAAGAAGGAATGTTCCCATTCCTCTACTAACATTACTCCTCATTGGCTGGTTTGTTAAAGAACGAATGCTTATGACAGAACGCTGTTTATGTTTCTATATGCTAAGCAGAAAAATATAGCCCAATCAGAAAGTGATTCTGGATTTTAGACACTCTTCAGAGTACCGGGCTGGCTCATCGTGCAGTTAAAGAAGTCACACAAAATGGGGCGAAAGCGATCCATGTCGACCAGGAATGCATCATGTCCCTGAAGAGAAGGCAGATCAAAGAACAGAACTTCGCGTTTACCGTTGTCCAGTTCAGTTGCCATTTCACGCTGTTGCTCAATTGGAAACAATATATCTGTTTCAACACCAATCACTAGCACCCGCTTTGCACCAACCCGCGCCAGCCCGTTTGCCAGAGATCCTCCATGGTTTGCAATATCAAACAGATCCATTGCTCGGGACAGGTAAAGATAACAGTTCGCGTCAAATGTACCGGTGAATTTGATTGCGTGAGCATCAAGGTAGGACTCCACTTCAAAGTTAATGCCAAACGCATCACCTGTTTTTCTTTCCTCTGATACCAGTTCACGGCCAAATCGTTGTTGGAATTCGGCTGCGCTGCGATAAGTCAACATGCCAAGTTTGCGAGCTAACTGCATCCCGACAACAGGACCGTCGGTATATTTTCCGTCATTCCATGCCGGATCAGTACGGATAATTTCCCTTTGCAGCGACCGAAGCGCAATTGAATAAGGCAGCGCCCTGGCCGCAGAAGAGATGCAGACCAGACTTTTTGGTACCTCTGGAAACAACACTGAATAAGCCAGGGCGGTCATGCCGCCCATTGATGCGCCGACAACCGCGTACAGCTGATTCAATCCCAGTGACTTGACAACTTCATGGCCAGCACGGGCTACATCTTCCAGGGTCAGAACCGGAAACTGGAGCCCATAGATTTTATTAGTCTCTGGATTTGTACTCGATGGACCGGTTGATCCAAAACAACTTCCCAGTGAATTCACACAGATAACCAGATACTTGCTGGTATCAATCGGGAGTCCTGGTCCGACCATTTGCTCCCACCAGCCGTTTGATGGGTCCAGATCAGATGAAGCCGCATGAGCTGAAGGAGATAAGCCTGTAAACAGCAGAATGGCGTTGTCTTTTGGGAAATTTAATTCTCCCCAGGTTTCATAGGCAATCTGGGGGTCTTGAATCACACCATTCTGCATTCGAAAGGGGCCATCAATCTGATGTATTTGTCTTGCACGGGTCATTTTTTCGTCCTACTTCGCATCCACAGGGGTCGTAAGATTCTGTGCTGCTATTTTGCGTCCTTATTGGGTGAAAAACTACCTTATAGCTAATAGGTATAAAGGAGCCTTTATTTAGTCGTTTCTTTCGACTAAGAACATCACGACTACAAGAATCTGCCGCTGACCCGGTAGGATATCGAACGGCAAGCGGAGTCACGGACGATCCTAAAGTATTGAAGATCTGATTCGACTCGGAGTATGGTTTAAGGAGTATTAACGCCGTTTTCTTGCAAATTCACAAGTACAAATACTCAAAGGACGGCAGCGTGGACAAGTTGAGACTCGAACAGATCGTGGTCGATGATCGCTCGTATCTGGTTGATGCCGGACCATCCTCTTGCAGAGCGAAGAGTACCTGTATCTCGTAGTGATTCAGGGGAACCACTGGGTCAGTTTTGTCTTTATCATCTGAAATATTCTTACGATATTATCCTAAATCTGGAATATCCTTTCGATAATAGTTCGTATTTCATCAACAAAGAAAGCCCATTCCAGATAATCAGATATAGACTACACTCAGATTACTATAAGTTGATCTGCGACAACTTTATATTGTCGTGTAGGTCATATGACGGACGCGGAAAGGTATTGAGTTGTTGTATTCTTACTCAGCAGAGGAAACCTAGTGTTTGCAAAATAACAGCATTTTGTAGCTGTTTCCGAGTATACGCGGATGCAATGTCGACCATCTTTCAATAGGTGTGCTTGTGAATTGGCTCGCCTAAGATTGAAATCGAATATCTTGCGATACGGTGTTTGTGGGAGATCAAAATCAGGTGCTATATGGTTCTTTTGCACTCAAATTCGGGCGACAAGCATTGATGAACATAACAAGCATTAATGAAAATACGGAAGGGGAGGATTGGAAAATGAGAATTAATTCGGAGGTAGCGACAAGCATTGATGAACATAACAAGCATTGATGAAAATATAGAAGACGGATGAAAATATAGAAGAAGCGGAGAGGAAAATGAGAATTAATTCAGAGGTATTTTGTGGCAATTTCGAAGAATTTACCAATTTGCAGTCAAGGTTTGATGCCCGGCTAAAAAGTGGCATGGCGTTGCTGGCAGCCGTTTGCCTGCTCGCCTTCTCTGGGTCAGCTGCCGCACAAAGCACCAATGAAGATGAAGGGGTCAAGGAATCCGACTTCATCGAGGAAGTCGTCGTCACCGCGCGTAAGCGCGTGGAACGCATCCAGGACGTGCCTATTTCCATCAGCGCCTATTCGGCGGATGACATCGCGGCAAAATCGCTGACCAGCCTCATGGAACTGGGGCAGTTCACCACCAACTTCAACTTCTTCAATGACGGCCAGACCGGCCGCACCTCGGCTGTTATTAACATGCGTGGTGTCGGTCAGGTGGATCCTCACCTTCCAACCTTTGATCCGGGCGTTGGTCTTTATTTGGACGGTGTCTACCTGGGCAGAATGCAGGGAAACAACATGGACCTGGGCGACATTGAGCGGGTGGAAGTGTTGCGCGGCCCGCAAGGCACCCTTTATGGAAAGAATACGATTGGTGGTGCGATCAACCTGCACAGCGCCAAACCCACCGATGAACTGGAAGGCTTCGCCGAAATCACCGTCGGCGAGTACGATCGCATCGACGGCAGAGCGAGCATCAACGTGCCGCTGGTGCCGGGCGAGCTGGCGGCCAAGATTACCGGCGCCACGCGCAACCGCGACGGGCACGGCAAAAGGTACGACTTCGCTACTGGCAACAAGATCGACGAGATGGGCAACTACAACACTGACAGCGTCCGGGCGCTCATTGATTGGAAAGCCAGCGAAAACGTCAATGTGCTGTTTTCATTCGACGGCATGTGGGCGGATGAGGAAGGACCGGTGCGCAAGATAGTGGCCTACGCCCAACCGGAGTTGGCCGGTTTGCTGAACATGTTCGTCGATCCCGCCGCTCCCTACGGGGATACTTTCATGACCGGCAGCGACTTCACCACCTTTTCCGATGAATTCAATGCTAACGAGACCGATGTCCGGGGCCTTGGCATGACCGTAGATTGGGACCTTGGCGATTGGTCAATCAAGTCCATTACAAGTTATCGCGACCTGGAAGTACTCAACGGTGTTGATCCGGACGGCAGCATTTACAGGATTATTAACGAGGTGTCCACTCACGAGCAGGATCAGTTCAGCCAGGAACTTCAGCTTAGCGGCCTCTCGTTTGACGACCGCTTGAACTGGGTGATGGGCCTTTACTACTTCGAGGAAGACGGTAACGGTACTACTGAGACCGATGTTTATACAGATCTCTATCATCTGTCTCCAGTTTTCTGGGAACTCTGGGAACTCGGCGTTGCTCAGATTGTCCCCCCTGGGATCCCGCTCGATATCGGTTTTACAGATGTCATGAGCTTCGACACCAAGAGCTACTCCGCTTTCGGGCAGGGCACTTACTCGGTAACTGATCGATTCAGTATTACCGCCGGTGCCCGTTACACGCATGACAAGAAAAAAATATTGCGGGAAGAATTCCGTCATTGGAGTGGGGAGGTCGTAGCTCCAATGGCTCCCATGAGCGATAATTGGGACGCCGTGACTGGTCGTCTCGGGTTTGAATACCGCTGGACTGACGACCTGATGATCTATGCCTCCGTGGCCCGCGGCTACAAGGCCGGCGGCATCAACTCACGCGGGGTCGATGAAGCGGAGTTCTTACCCTTCGATGAGGAGTACATCTGGACCTACGAGGTGGGGCTTCGGTCTGACTGGGCCGACAATCGCGTACGCTTCAACGCTTCGATCTACTACAGCGATTACGAGGATATCCAGTACGGGGTCATCTGGGCTGGTGCGGACTCTGTGCCGCACTTCTACATCGCCAACGCGGCCGAGGCCCGGGTGAAAGGCTACGAGGTCGATTTCATCGTGACGCCGACGCCAGGGCTACACTTGAGCGCGGGTGTTGGACTTACCGATGCCAAGTACACGCAGGCTGATCCAACGACGAGCATCACCATGGACAGCGATTTCGTCAAGACGCCCGAGTGGTCGTGGACCCTTGCGGGTGAATACACCAGGTCCATCGGCGATTTGGGTGAGCTAACGGCCCGTCTTGATTGGGTCCGTAAGTCCAGGATCTATCACGATGCCCTGAACAGCCCGCATGTCGTGCAGAGTGGCTACGGAATCCTGAACGCCAGGCTGTCCCTGGAGTTTGATGACGACAAGTGGGTATTGTCGGTTTTCGGCACCAACCTTCAGGACAAGCACTACATACTGGCCGGCACGGACTTCCTGGAGAGCCTGGGTTTCGCCGAGGTGGCGTACGCTCGGCCGAAAGAGCTGGGCGCTAGTCTCCAGTACAACTTCTGAAGTAAAGAAACCGGGCAGCGTGGGTGAAACCGCGGCGCCCGGCGACATTTGAGTGGCGTATGCGTCCGGGTGTTGGCGAATCCTCAGAGGCGGGCGGGTCGGTGATGGGCAACACACAAGCAAGAACGCAAAAGTGGACCGGAGAATAGGTATAGACATCGACGGTACCTTTACTGACATCGTTCTTTTTGACGAAGATTCCGGCACTGGCCGGGGTGTCCCGGCGATCTAAAAAACCACCATCTGGTTCCGGCCTCCCAGACCACGCTTTAACAGTAACAACATGTCTTTGAAGGAGTGAAGAAAATGGCCAAAAACCACCCATCTGATAGGCGAGCAGAATTCGCCAACGACACAAAAACTATAAAAAACTTGACTGCAGCCCTCTACGAAGCCATTTGCTTCGATGCAGACCGCCCGCAGGACTGGGACCGAATTTCCAACCTGGTGATCCCCGGGGGACGATTTGGCTTTTCCATGGGAAATCCCTTCGTGTTTTTAACCCTGGATGACTTCAAGGAGTTCGCGACGGAGCACATGAAGGCCGCCGAAGAAAAATTCATCGAGGAGGAAATTTCTCAGGTTGTATTGGAATTTGGCTGTATTGCCCACGTCTCCAGCTCTTATAGCGGTGTCTATGACGACGGCAAATTGATCCGCCGCGGCATCAACAGTATACAACTCATGTATGAAGACGACAGGTGGTGGCTTGTATCCATGATCTGGGATGATGAGAGTCCGGAAAATCCCCTGCCAAGCGAATATCTGCCTTAGATGACTGTCAACGTAAAGGGGTAAATAGGCAACGTCACAATGTCCCTTGAGCAGGCGTCCAGCGCGCCTGGCTATGTTCAGTCGCCTCGGGAATCGGCAAACTGACAGCTTGCGGGACGAGCGCATTGGAACGAAACTAGAGGAGCTAAACATGCAAAATAGAGTATTTCCCGAACACAGTTCGGTGTGGAAGGTGCTTGAGGAACAACTGCGGGAACTCAGGTCGCAGGATCTTTCGCACCGTATGGGACAATTCTTTTTTTTCTGGCGTAAACCGGGCGACGCCATTCAATTGGCGGCAAAAGAAGCCGCCTCCATGTTCTTCAACCAACTCTTCATCGGCGAGTTGAAACAGCCGAGCGGCGCCAAGCTCGCCGATGACATCGAGCAGATGACGCTGGAAATTCTCAGTGCACCGGCTAACGCCAAATGCACGCTGACCAGCGGTGGCACGGAGAGCAACTTTTGGGCCGTCAAGATCGCCAGGGACCGGGCGCGGGAAAAGCAGCCCCAGATCTCGGTGCCTGAAATCATTGTGCCCATGAGTGCCCATCCGTCCTTCGAGAAGGCCGGGCATTTTCTCGGGGTCAAGACCGTGCGGACACCCCTCGGTGAGGACAAACGGGCTGATGTAAAGGCCATGGCCGAAACCATCAATGAAAACACCATCCTGGTGGCGGGCTCAAGCCCCTGCTACCCATACGGCCTGTGCGATCCAGTGGTCGAGATCGCGAAGCTCGCGCAAACGAACGCCCTTTGGTGTCACGTGGATGCCTGCGTAGGCGGCTTCATCATTCCCTTCCTCAAGAAATTGGGACGCGATATTCCGGATTTCGACTTCAGCGTACCCGGCGTGAACTCGATCGCGGCGGACCTGCATAAGTACGGTTACACCCCCCCGGGAATGTCCACTTTTTCACTCCGCGACAGGGCCGACTATTGTTATCAGATCTTTGATTGGAAAAGCAGCCAATGGAACGGGGCCGGGGATTATCAAACCGAGACCCTGGCAGGTTCGCGCGCGACGGACGTTCTTGCCTCGGCCTGGACCACCATGATGATGCTGGGTGAGGAAGGTTATTTGAAGGCCGCGCGCGGATTGCTCGAGACCATGGAGCGGCTGAAGGCGGGTATTGCTGCCATCGATGGCCTTGAGGTCGCCTTTGAGCCAGAAGTGGCGCTGTTCCTGTTTACCTCCCGGCAATACGACATCATCGCCGTGGCCGAGGAAATGACGAACCGGGGTTATCCAACGGCCTGGTACGAGCTTGACCACCCGGTCATGCACCTGCTTCTTGATCCCTTGGAGGATGAGCGTCATCTTGAAGACTATTTGGAGATGCTGGCCGCCGTGGCACAAGACGTTGCCGACGGCAAGGTGAAGCGCAGCGGAGAAGGTGCTGTCTATGCCTGAACAAGAAATATGAAACTCTCTGAATACGCCTCCTATGATGGACTGGGGCTGGCCGAATTGGTTCGCCAGGGCGACATCACGCCGCGCGAACTCGCTGACCTTGCCCTGGCCGCCATCGAGCAATTGAACCCCAAGATCAACGCTGTGGTCGGCCTGATCGAGGAGGAGACCGAAGCCTCGCTCGCGAGAAGCGGTGAGGGCGGGCCCTTCGACGGCGTGCCTTTCCTGATTAAGGATCTCGGCATCAGCTATGCCGGTGTCCTCAGCGAAATGGGCAGCCGCCTCGGCCGGGGCGTGGTGGCGCCCCACGATTCCGAGCTTGCCATTCGTCTCAAACGTTCCGGCGTGGTGACGCTGGGGCGCACCAACACGCCGGAGTTCGGGGTGAATGCGTCGGCGGAGCCGGTGGCCAACGGCCCGACCAGGAATCCCTGGGACTTGGGCCGCATAGCCGGTGGCTCAAGTGGCGGCTCGGCGGCGGCGGTGGCCGCGGGGATGGTCCCCCTGGGACACGCCAACGATGGCGCCGGGTCGATCAGGTTTCCCGCCGCCTGTTGCGGGGTTTTCGGCCTCAAACCGTCGCGCGGGCGGGTATCCTTTGGCCCCGATGCGGATGAATTGGCTTTCGGGCTGGGGTCGCAATTGGCTCTCTCGCGCTCGGTGCGCGATAGCGCTGCCATGCTCGACGCAATCGAGGGGCTGGACGTGGGCACAAGGCTGATGCTGCCGCCGCCCGAGCGGCCCTATTTGGAGGAGGCCGGGCGTGACCCATCGCCCCTGCGCGTCGCTTTTTCTGCCAACGCGCCCGAAGGCGGAACCCCCGTGGACAGGCAAGTCTGCGACGCCATCAACGAAATTGCGCGGCTTTGCGAAGAATTGGGTCATGAAGTGCGGGAAGGCGCGCCGGGGATGAATGTACCGGACCTGGCAAATATCTTCCTATCGCTAGCCAGTCCCGGCATTGCCGGGTGGGCGGGTGGGCTGGCCGAGGCGACCGGTAGGCCCTTGAGCGAGGAAACACTGGAAGCGACGACCCTGGAGATTCTCGAATATGGCCGGCGCATGACCGCCATTGACCTGCTCGCTAGCCTCGACAAAGTAAACACGCTGTCACGCAGCACCGGGCGTTTCTTCGAAACTTGTGACGTCTGGCTCTCCCCGGTGACCGTTTCTCCGCCCATCGAACTCGGCGTCCTGGACGCGAACGCCAAGGGTGTCGACGGCCAAGCCTGGTTCGAGAAGATCTTTTCTTACGGCGCTTTTACCACGATATTCAACGCCACCGGTCAGCCCGCCATGTCCATGCCGCTGTGTTGGAGTGGTGACGGCCTGCCCATTGGCATCCAGTTCGCGGCGGGATTGGGGCGGGAGGACATTCTGTTCCAACTTGCCGGCCAGCTTGAACGGGCGCGCCCCTGGCGTGACAAGCGGCCACCGCTCAGCATCTGATTGCGGGCGACCCCGATTGGAGGAAAAAATGCCAGATACACTCAAAGACAAAGTCGCCATTGTCACCGGCTCGGGACAGGGCATCGGCAAGGCAATCGCCAAGGTTTTCGCCGCTCATGGAGCCAGCCTTGTGGTCGCCACGCGGACTGAAAAATACGGCCGGGAAACCGTGGACGAGATCACCGCCGCAGGAGGCGAAGCCTCATTGTGCACGGCGGATGTGGGCAAGGTCGCCGATATCGAGCGCATTGTGACGGTGGCGATTGAGACCTACGGCAAGATCGATATCATGGTGCAGAATGCCGGAATTGTCCGTCAACACCTGATCGAGGATCTTCCCGAACAGGACTGGAACGATATTCTTAACGTCAACCTGACCAGTGCTTACCGGCTTGCGAAAGCATGCCTGCCGCACTTGCGCGCTCAGGGTGGTGGGCGCTTGTTGTTCACCTCATCGGTCACCGGTAACCATGTGGTCATGCCCGGCAATGCTCATTACGCGGCGTCAAAAGGCGGTCTCAACGGATTTATCCGGGCCGCCGCGATCGAATTTGCCGGGGACGGCATTACGGTAAACGGCGTGGAGCCCGGCCTCATTCTTACACCTGCCCTGGATTCGGTGGCAACACTTGAGCAGCAGCAGAGCCTGGCACAGTTCATTCCCATGAAAAAACTTGGCCAGCCGGAGGATGTTGCCTACGCCATGCTTTTTCTGGCTTCCGGTGCAGCGGGCTACATTACCGGCCAGACCATCATCGTGGATGGCGGCGCCCTTCTGCCGGAAAATGGTGCCGTGATGCTAGCGGAGTAAACGGATACGAAAAATAACCAGTATGTTTTGGAAATTGCTGCAGTAGGTGGAGCGAAGAAGAGGAGTCGTGATGAGTGGTTGTGTCGCGATAAAGGGCTGCGAAGAGGGTTCGCATCCGGTGACGAAGGAATGGGGTGATGTAAGCCTACAGAGACTCAAAATTTTTCCGAGGGCTTTGTCGGAATCTACACTTTGGTCGTACCAGTGAAGAGTTTCACATGAGTCCTTTTGCACTAAGTCGCTCGATACAGAAGCTGGAGGTCAACGAGACTGATCCGTACTCGGTTACCGCTAATTGTTGGACAGTAGGCAAACAACTGGTTATACCGCATGGGTTCGAAACCAAAGAAAGGTTAGTTGAGAACTCCTGCTTCGTCCCGCAATATCAGATACCGAGTCCCATTGTTGTTCTATTTCAGAAACCGCCGTAGCTCGGGTTACTCAATTGGGTTACGCTAGCGTGATTCGTACTCCGCGGGATCAAATTCATGAGAAGAGCCACGGCAATTGGCGGAACCTTCTTCAAACGTTCAGATCCTGACGCGCAACTATCTTTTGGATTCTGAAATGACCGATATTGACCTGCAAACGACGAAAATCCTGGCACGAACGGAAAATCAGGTGGGCTGGATAACTTTCAATCAACCTGAGAAACGTAACGCAATATCACTTGAAATGTGGCAAGGCATAGGGGATTCGTTAGAGAATTTTGAGAACGATTCGAGTATTAAAGCTGTTGTGATGACTGGTGCAGGTGGGCGAGCATTTGCATCAGGTGCGGATATTTCAGAGTTTGATCAACACCGCGCGAATGCAGAACAGAGAAGACAATATGCAGAAATATCTGAACGGGGGCACTACTGGCTGGCCAGCTTCAGCAAGCCGCTGATTGCAATGATTAACGGCTTCTGTATCGGAGGTGGCCTTGCGATTGCACTTAATGCCGACATTCGATTTGCTACACCTGATTCCAGGTTTGGTGTGCCTGCCGCAAAACTGGGGCTAGGCTACGAATACGGAGGACTTGCTAAGTTGGCACGCCTGGTCGGGCCATCGACGGCACGAGATATAATGTTCACTGCCAGATTTCTTGAATCTGACGAAGCTCAGAGGATTGGATTGATAAACTTCATCGAGCCCGCAGAGAGAATTGAAAATGCGGTCGCTGAATATGTGGCGGTGATTGCAGACAATGCGCCCCTGACCATTAAGGCTGCCAAAGCCGCTGTTAATACTTTTGAAAGGTATTCGATATTGGAGGGTGTTAAAGAAGTCTCGGCCATGGTCGATGCCTGCTTCGATAGCGAAGACTATAAAGAAGGACGTCTTGCTTTTAGTGAAAAGCGCAAACCTGAGTTCAAGGGTCGCTGATTGAGTAGCCGGCACTGTTGCTGATCAGCAGGAAGAATAGGTGGCGCTGAAGTAGACGATCGGTTTCAACTATGCTTACTTTCGTTCGTCCTTTTCAATTTCACCATCATGCATGTGAATAAGGCGAGTAGCGCGAGACATTATCTTTTCGTCGTGAGTTGAGAAGACGAAGGTCATTTTGTGCTCTTCGTTTAATTCGCGCATAACATCGAGTAGTGCTATGCCTGTCCTGGAGTCAAGATTTGCCGTTGGTTCATCAGCTAGAATAATATCCGGGCGAGAAGCCATTGCCCTGGCGATGGCGACACGCTGTTGTTGTCCGCCGGAAAGTTTGTTCGGTCGTCTGCGGCCCAGTCCATCGAGTCCGACCTGGGCCAGCATGTTATGAACTCGCTGCTTTCTTGTCGCCGCGTCAATGCCCTGCAACAACATGATGTATTCAATATTTTCTTCTGCTGAAAGAACAGGAATCAGATTATAGGCCTGAAAGATGAAGCCAATATGATCTCGACGGAAGTCCGATAGCTCTGCAGCTGACATTTGCGCAATATTAGTGCCGGATAATTCCACAATACCTGAAGTTGGATTATCAAGACCACCGATGAGGTGCAACAAGGTAGTTTTGCCTGATCCTGAAGGGCCTATGACAGCAGTAAATTCTCCTGGCTCGATATCAATGCTGACATGGTCAACGGCCTTGACAAGGATATCTTCGTCATCACCGAAGTAGCGACAGATATCTCGAGTGGTTATTACTGGTGTCATATGAACTCCTAATTCAGTTAGAGACTTCTTTGCAGCGCTTCAGTCGGGATGATCTTTGATGCAAACCTGGCCGGATAGATGGCGGCAATCACGGTGAGTATCACGACATAGATTGGAAATTGGATAAACTGTGAACTGTCAAATTCGGTCACTAAGGGCTCACTTACCGCAATACCGGCAAATTCAAATTCACCCCACGGGATACCGTTTGTTGCTGTCCAACTGCTAATTGCAAACCCCAGCAGCATGCCCAGGCCGCAACTGAAGAGACCGAGTAAGGTAGCCTCACACATGATCAGATTAGCCAGGGACGCTGGCCTTGAACCAATCGCCTTGATAACACCAAACTCATAGATGCGTTCATAGATCGACATGAACATTGAGTTGATAACACCAAGTGAAGCTAACAGGAACAGGATCATGCCAGTTATCAGAGAGGCATAATCCGACATTTCGATCATCATACCAATTTCCTTATTAAGTTCCCGCCAGCCGAGTGTTTCTATCACATCGTCGTTTAAAGATTTAAAGATTGCTGTTTCCGGATTTTCTGCAAATTCAGAATCAACGAACTTGATTACGAATTCGTGACTCTGCAGACCCGCAAGACCGAGGACTTTGCGAGCCGCAGCAATGTTAACGAAGGCCACATTATCGTCGATTTCTCGGATACCGAATCTGAGTATGCCGGATACTCGAAACAACGCCTGTCCCAGTTCCCCGGTATCAGCTTCTGATAAGGTCAGCACGATACGATCACCCAGATCAACTTCCAGCAATTCTGCCATCGAGTGGCCGATCAGGATTTCTGATTCTTTCCCAGTGAGGTATGACCCCCTTATCAAGGCAGCCTTTGTCTTGCTTACCTCCTGTTCACGCTCGGCATCGATACCATAGAATAATCCGCCTGAAACATTGTAACTGGAAGAGATCATCCCGCCACTGATGACTCGTGGGGTATAGGCTTTGACGGCAGCATCCTTCGCTAATGCCTGCTCAATCTCGGCGGTGTTTTCAATATAGAGGTCGACATCGAGTTTTTCTCGATAGCCAATTCGGTGAACTTGTGCTTCCCCGCCGAGAGTTTCTGTAATGGAGCCGGTCATCCAAGTTATCATACCTCTCGCTGCGCCGTCGGTAAGAATCAGTGCGGTCAGACTGAAACCGATCAGCATGATTGTGAGTACGGATCTTCTTGTATTTCGAAAAAGGTTTCTGAATGCTAGTTTAATCGTTAGCACTAGTGACTCCCCATGGCTTGAGTGGGTAATATGCGGCCTGCTCGTATTCCCGCAGGGATGCAGACTAATAAGGCAAAGAACATGATCCATGCCAGAGGGGTGGCGAACACATAGGTTGATATTTCTCCGGTAAAAAATCTCAATTGAACACCGCCGAAGTCTACCGGTTCAGGCAGTTCAATTCCGACAAAAGCAAACCAGGCAATGATTGGGATTGCGAAAACAAGTCCTACAAAAAAACTCATCATCGACAGAAGGGCTGTCTCCAGTGTGATGAGAGATACTATTGTTTTAGGACGAGTGCCAATCGCTTTCAGCACGCCGAACTCTCTTGTGCGCTCAAGTACAGACATTAAAATCGTATTCAGGACACCTATGAATACAATAAATATGATAATAAACAGCATTGCTTGCATGCCTTGCTGATCTGCCTGCATAGTCATATAGAATGTTTCCTCTACAATCTGCCATGGATCGATGGACAATTCTGGTAGTTGTTTCTGCAGAGATGCTGCGAATTCTCTCGATTTGCTTTCATCCTTGAGCAGAATCGCGACTTCGTGAATCTTGCCTTGCATGCTTAGGAATTCCTGCGCAGCATCAAGCGGCAAAAAGACAGATGACTTGTCGAGGGAATCCTTGTTACCGACAATTGCACCAACAATATAGATATCATTTGCAACGGAACCGTCGGCACCCTGTGATATCAGAATCAGTTCATCTCCGATCGAAATATTCAACGAAGTTGCGATACCCGTGCCAATCATTGCAGAGTAATAGCTATCCGGATTCACCTTGTCGCTGATGTAGTTTCCACTGGTTACTTTCTTTGCAAGTCGACTGGTTCTTTTTTCGCGGGTCGGATCTACGCCAATTACATTTACCTGTGTATTGTCCGTATCCGAATAGGCCAGCGCTGGAGCAAACACTCTGAGAGTGTGGTGTTCAATATTGTCATTGTTGTCTAACGTTTCGCTGAGTGCTGCTGGATCGTCAATTGTTTTGTGCAGCTTGGGTCTGCGAAGATAGTTTCCCTTGTGGATCTGAACATGTCCGGTGTGGTCGAGGGTAAAGAATCGAATTGCGTTGTTGTAGCTACCTTCGGACACGGAAAAGGATATCGCACACAGGACATACCCGCCTGACATGCTTAGCGCCGTGAGTAGTGATCGTCGCCGCTGGCGAAATATGTTCCGAATGGCAAGTTTCAGTAACAGCATCTATTTCTGATCCATGGCTGTGTTTCTGGCAATTAGTGATTTTAACATCTGGTCAGTGACTTCTCATCGCCTCTGTGGGTGGTGTTGCCGCAGCGCGAATGCCTGGCGGTATGCTGACTAATATGGCCGACGAAAGAATGACAATTATCGGCAGGATAAATACAAATATAGAAATCTCCCCGGTGAGGTGAGTCATGAACACACCACCGACATCGATTGGTGCAGGATGGGCAAAACCCACCAGGGCAAGCCAGATGATAATAGGCAGTGAAATCAAGAATTCCGTTGCGACGCTCAAAAAAGCCGGCGTGCCAGTTTCGATAGCGAGCAACCTCCCAGGCTGAGTACGGTCAGCAAGGAACACCACCTTTGTCTGAATATATTCCTAAAAGCGAGCTTCTGGATCAGCATTAGAATCGACTCTTCAGGTTGCGCAGAGTAAAAACCTTCTGGTTTACATCAGGCGGATCAAATTCAAGTGTGTCATAGATGACGATGGTCTTATGACCCTCCTTGTTGAGTGGTTTCATCGTCAATGAGGTTGGAACCATCCTGCCTGCAATTTCTCTTATTTCCGTGAACTCCATTTTTCGAATCAACTCATCATCGTCATCATAGAAATTCTGGGCGACCGGTACCATATGTTGTTTGTTGATGACGTAATCAATTTTTCCCCAGACGGTTATCGTTTGCTGTTTTGGTACGAGGACAATGGTATAGAGTTCATCGGTTTCATTGAGGGTCAGATCATATTCTTCGGTCAGGGTTGTTTGTTTCACCAGGTCATCATTTGTGAAGTCACTACCCATCCAGGAACCCATCATCATGGACGGTGGAACCTTGATAACCTTGTTGATCTTGGGAAAGAAATTCCACATCTCCTCGTCCAGCTTTAATGTCGATATACCTCGATCCTTTTTCGGAGCCAGAATGCGATAGAAGGCATTTTCAGTTCCTTTAGATTTAGCCTCCATCTTCATAGTGCGTTGGTATTGCGGCGTTTCAATGATCATTGTGAGCGTTGCCTTGCTCGATTCTCCCCGGTAGAGGTTTTCCACATCGTCGATGATCTTAATCGCACGCTGATCAGAAAGGCAGGTCTGTGAAAGCAGGGCCAGGAAAATACAACTGGCAAGTGAAAGGATTCGTTTCATTGGTCCAATACCTGAAGTGGGTCGGTTTTGACTAGAAGATCTCATTTCCATATATGTTTCTTATGCCTCCAGCCTTCTAAGAAGTAGCGCAATTTGCAGTTCAAAACTTTTTAATATCTCTGTTGAGAACATTCTTATTGAATGAAATCCATAAAAAGAGATAGGAACAGGCCATAGCGATGGTACAGTTTATTGTCAGTGAAGCATAGGCTAAGAGAGCCATCTGGGTTTCCTTCTGATCTTCAATGCTATTGAGTCCGCGCCGGCTAACCAGGGTTGCGACATCATCGAGTCAATACACTCGCGATGTACAATTCTAAGTGTCCGGTAACTGAAACTTGCAGGATCTCTTAACTTGCTAATTCCACGAATGATTGCAAGCCGCGATTCCCGGGCAGCCTCCTTAGCGAGGTCAGTATCTCTGCGGACAATACATGCAAATTTGGCCAGAAGGGTTTGCCATCCTGGTACTAAAATCGAAAAAGCCATTTGTTCTCCACTCTGAGACCTAAGTACCAGCAGTCCATCGTAAATCTTGTCTGCTTGATCGGTAACTAATAGATCTGCTTGATCGGTAACTAATAGATCTGCTTGATCGGTAACTAATAGATCTGCTTGATCGGTAACTAATAGATCTGCTTGATCGGTAACTAATAGATCTGCTTGATCGGTAACTAATAGATCTGCTT
>Ga0187833_10001076_pt1 | contig 31823 bp, 30 predicted proteins | sample ETNtaG_37_FD_167968 | JGI IMG/M metagenome (GOLD analysis project Ga0187833, IMG submission 167968) | Marine microbial and viral communities from oxygen minimum zone, Eastern Pacific Ocean - ETNP2014_SV_400_PacBio MetaG (Illumina Assembly) | ecosystem: Environmental > Aquatic > Marine > Hypoxic...
AAGAATCGAATCGCGTTCAAGCCTGGTAGCGGCGCTGGTATAGAGGTTGACCAGGTTAGGTAAGGCGATCGCAGAAATTGTGCTGACCATGACCAGGACTACGATCAACTCAAGAAGCGTAAAGCCAGCCTGAAACGGACTCAAGTGGTGAGTTGCCATTTGTGTTATGGCAGGTAGCCAATCTCGGCGTTGATTTCTTCCCCACCTTCCGTGCCGTCTGCTCCCAGAGAATACAGCGCCATGCCCTGCAGGTTTTCAACAGGCGACTGATAGTTGTATGGATTGCCCCAGGGGTCGTCGGGAAGATTGTCGTCTAGGTAGGGGCCCTGCCAGAATCGGCTTGCCTCGGTTGGTGCCTTTTGTAGGGCAGCCAGTCCTTGTGCTGTGTTGGGATATGAACCCACATCCAGTCGATAGGTCTGCAGTGCCCCTTTTAACATCTTGATCTGCGTCTCCGCGGTTTTTACCTTGGAACTGTCTACTTTCCCAAACAGCCGGGGACCCACAAGCCCGGCAAGGAGGCCCAGGATTACCAATACGACTAACAGCTCAATCAGGGTGAAACCTAGTGGTCTTGTTAGCTTGCTTTGTTTTCTCATATCATGATCCTGCATTGTAGTTCCACATCATAGTCTTACGTCAAAGCCCTACATCATTGACACTGGTAATCGCCAGGATAATGCCAAGAATAATGACGCCAATTACTGCCCCGATCAGCAGTATTGCCAGTGGCTCGATCAGTGTGAGAACCTGCTTCATCCGGGTCCTGCTGCTTTCGTCATACAGTTTTGACAGGGATCGAAGCACGGGTGCCAGTTCTCCGGTCTGTTCGCCCACCCTGATCAAATTATACCCTGTGGGTGTCAGTGCCGCTTGTTTTTCCAGCGCTTCTGCCAGGGAAATACCGCCGCGAACATCCTGGTTAACTGTCTCAAGTTTCGATCGTCGTCGCGATATTTTAACGCTTTTCTGAGCTAATTCTAGCGCCTGCATCAGCTCTACTCGACTGGTAAGCATGGCGGACATCATCGAGGCCCATTGCGCGGTATCTGTTTCTGTGAACCAGCCCTTTAGTACAGGAAACTGCGATAAAGCGTTAAGTATTTGATCGCGCACGGCAGCCTGCCTTAAGAGGGATACCATGGCCAAGGTGAACGCGATGGAAGCGCCCAGGAATAGCCAGCTGTTAGCGTTGAACCATACACCGCTGCGCAGAACTATCTCCGCTAGCAAGGGCAAGTCAGGGTTGTTGTCCAGCAGGTTGGCAAACTTCGGCACCACAAACACAAAGACCAGCAGGACGGCAGCGATACCGGAGAAAACGAGAACCAGAGGGTAGATCAGCGCACTGCGCATCTCGTTAAGGACTTTCAGGTCGTACTCCATCTGCTCCACACCCTGGCGCAGGCTTTCTGCAAGATGGCCGCTGGTTTCTCCTGCGGCGATCAACTGAAAGAAATACTCGGGCAGGTCCAGGGAAGTGGCACGAAGTGCCGATAGCAGGTTTTCACCCTTCATCAGGGAGCTGGCTGTGGACTGAAAGGCCAGGCTGAGTGCCGGATGATAGCTGCCCTTACTCTGAGCAGTGACGGCTTCAGCCAGGGATACTCCTGATTCCAGCAGTGTGGCAAGTTCGTGCATTGCCATCAGCAAATCCTGCCGGCTAAGCTTTCTTTGAAACCTGGTGGAGTTAACGGACAGATTTTCCTTTAGCTCGATTACTGTCAGGTCTTTTGACGATAGTTGGCGCAGTGCTTCTAAGGGTGAATCAGCCTGCAATTCACCCTTAAGGACTTCACCCTTTTGGTCGGCAGCTTCATAATTGAATTCCATGACCGATCAGTGCTCCGCCAGCGTGACTCTTGCAATTTCCTGAAGGGTTGTCAGCCCACTGGCGGCCTTGATTAACCCGTCCTGGTAAAGTGTTCTGTGCCCCTGGGCAGCAGCCAGCTGTTTCATCTCGTTGAGTGTGGCGCCGCTAACAATCATCTCCTGTAATTCAGTTGTCATTGGTACCATCTCGTAAATGCCCATGCGCCCGCTATAACCGGTTTGATGGCATGCAGGACAGCCAACCGACTTGACCCAACTGTTAGCAACAAGGTCGGCAGGCAGGCTGGCCAGCTCCTTCTCTATCAATGTTGAAGGCTGTGCTGGTTCGGCACATTGTGTGCAAACCTTACGGACCAGTCGCTGTGCCTGAACTCCGCGGATTGGAGAAGAAACCAGGAACGGTTCTACGCCCATGTCAATCAGGCGGGTAAAAACAGAAATCGCATCATTGGTGTGTATGGTCGAGAGTACCAGGTGGCCAGTGAGAGCAGATTGAATAGCAATCTCTGCTGTTTCCAGGTCACGTATTTCGCCGATCATGATGACATCAGGGTCCTGCCGTAAGATCGCCCTGAGAGCCCGGGCAAATGTGTAGCCGATTTCTGAGTGCGCCTGAATTTGAGTAATGTTGGCCATTTGGTATTCGACCGGATCTTCGACAGTGATAATTTTCTTGATACCGTCGTTGGTATCGTCCAGAGCTGCATACAAGGTTGTAGATTTACCGGAACCGGTAGGCCCCGTCACCAGCACGATACCGTTGCTGGCTTCTAACCAACCAGTAAAAAGGGAGAGGTGATCTGTTTCCATGCCAAGAAATTTCAGGGACAGCTCCTCACGCTCCTTGGGCAATAAGCGAAGGACGATTGACTCACCAAAAACACAAGGTGCGGTAGATACTCGAATATCCATTTCCTGGCCTGAAATCCGAATAGATATTCTTCCATCCTGGGGAAGCCTGCGTTCGGCTATGTCAATGCCGGATATTAGTTTGATCCTGGAGGAAACGGCTGCAAACCGGTCGGCAGGTTGGGTTAATTGCGTGTGCAGAACACCATCGACCCGTAACCGGATGCTGAAATTTTCTTCGCTAGGTTCAACGTGAATATCCGATGCGCCCGCGTCCACAGCTTGTGAAAATATGTTATTGACCAGCTCTATTACCGGTGCTTCCTCTGCCAATTCCCTGAGCTGCCGGGCATTATTGCTGGAAAATAATTCTTCAACTGCTCTTTCCTTTTTGATGAAATCCAGCAGCCGGTCAATCTGGTGATTCGCGGCGAGGTGAAATTTGGGTTCTTTGTCCGGATAAAAATAGGTGAGCGTATCCAGTATGGCATGATCGAATAGATCCCGCGCGACACAATTGATCGCCTCATCCGTGTCCCACAGGATAACTGACTGGTCGATGAACCAGTCCGTTTTGATGGGTGATTCGACCATAAACTGGTACATCAGAAGCGTGTCAGGAAGTGCCTCCGAATCTTTCAGATATGGCATTGACAACTGTTCGGACAAGGTTTGCAGCAGCAGGTCCTCAGAAATGGCGCCAATCCTGAGTAGCACAGATCCCAGGCGCCCACCTACGGTCTCCTGAATTTGAAGCCCTTTCTCAAGGTCATCCGGGTGCAGAAATCCTTTGGCGATCAGCATTTCGCCAATAAGGTCTTGGGCAGGTTTCTTAGGATTCATGGTAAATCATGAGTGAATTCACATTAGTGCTACATAACATCAGTGAAGCCACGTCGCAGTTTGCTAAATATTTGAAAGCCAAGGATAAACACAAAGAATGCAAAGGCATAGTATAAGGCCAAGGCAGACATATCTGGTAGCTGCTGGTAGATTAAAACTGCCCGCCCCTGTTCTATGATCAGGGTCAAAGGGTTCACTTGCAGGAAGGGTTGTACCGGTAGAGGCGCTGAATCTACAGAATAAAATACAGGGCTCAAGAACAGTAATGCAGTAACAACTAATCCCATGATCTGATCAAGGTCCCGAAAATAGACCCCAAAGGCAGCAACTATCCACGAAATGCCGAGCAGGAACAGGCAAAAAGGAAACAGGATCATGGGTAAGAAAAGCCAGGTGATAGAAATTGGAAAAGAAGTTGCGATGAGAAATACACAAAGAATGAAAAAGCTGATCAGAGCATGAACAAGGGCTGATTCCATCGTAATCCAGGCAAGTATATCCAGCGGAAATGTAATCTTTTTCACGTAATTCGAATTGTTCAGAATCATTGTTGTTGAGCGGGTTAGTACTTCCCCGGCGAGGGAGTGTACGATCATGCCCACAAATAGGAGTTGTGAGAAGGCAAAATCTGTTTCCGGCGCATTCGCCCATTTTGCTTTGAAAATGAATTTGAAAACCAGTGTGTAGATGGTCAACATAATCAGTGGGTTGATGAACGCCCAGATATTACCCATCAGTGCGCCCCTGTAACGGGCTTCCACTTCTCTCTTTGCTAGAATACCAATCAATTCCCGGTTTCTACTGGCGCTGGTGAGAGCGCCGAGCAATTTCTGGATCATAACTTCCGCCTGGTTAATCGTCGCAATGATACTACCTTTGCGACCGGAGCAAACAGGAGCTCTTAATGGTAATAAGATTGAGACCCTAATTTCACGCCAGATATGATAAGATTTTCCTTTCTTTTATACCTCTAGAGCCTTCCTTAGCAGTCCTGTGATCAGTGTTAACGATTTAAGTAAGTGTTATCGAATTTACGAAAAGCCAAGCGATAGAATCAAACAGTCGCTGTTTGGCAGATGGAAGACCTATTTCACTGAATTCTGGCCCCTGAGAAATATTACGTTTCAACTGGGTCCGGGTGATGTCGTCGGTGTTATAGGCCCTAATGGGTCTGGCAAATCGACACTGTTGCAGCTTATAACGGGGATTTTGGAGCCGACAGAAGGAACGGTAGTTACTGAAGGCAAGATAGCGGCGCTGCTGGAACTCGGGGCTGGATTCAATCCCGAGTTTACTGGACACGAGAACCTGATGATTAATGCTGCCTTGCTGGGGTTGTCCAAAGAGGCTATTGAGGAAAAGTATGACGCCATTGTTGAGTTTGCAGATATTGGCGAGTTCCTGCACCAGCCGGTCAAGACCTATTCAAGTGGCATGTATGTGCGCCTTGCATTTTCGATTAGTGCCCATGTAGATGCTGACATTCTGATCATAGATGAAGCGCTGGCGGTGGGTGATGCCGGGTTTCAATTTAAGTGTCTGGCGCGCATCGACGAATTGATTAAGCGGGGTACAACGGTACTGTTGGTGTCTCACGATCAGCAGGTGGTTAAAACCTACTGTACATCTGCAATCTATCTTAACAAAGGCAGAGTGATGTTCCATGGCAAAACAGAGATGGCCCTTGAGCAGTACCTCCAGGACGTCATGGAGGTTCAACGCAATCAGCTCGGCAAAGTCGAGGTCAAGGAAAGTAGAAGTGGGGATGCCTATGTGTTTGGTTCAGAACACGGAAGTATTGAATCAGTAGAAATGATAGTCAACGGGCTACATCAGGATTATTGCCGGCATGGCGATCGCGTGGTATTTCGAATCAAGGCCAATGTAAGAGAGAGCGTTAGTGAACCGCGCCTCATGTTGGTTGTGAGAGATAGCAACGGATACAACCTGTTTAGTTACGATAACCTGCATGCTGAGCAACCTATTGCCAGGGGTGAAACTGGTGATATCGAAGCTGAAATAGGCTTTGATTGTCTTTTGCGGGATGGGGAATTTTCAGCAACGGTGAGACTCGACCAGCACCATGGAAATTTACAGTTCAGCCTGGTGGAGAAGCAGGTAAACGCATATAACTTTAGTGTAATTTACGAAAAGCGATCCTTTGGTGCCATGGTGGATTTGCATGGATCATTCGGGCAGAAGGTAACTAGCAACTAGTTACCCCGGATTTTTGCAGCAAATTGCCTGCTACCTTTTTGTTACCATGCCTGAATTTCTAATCCAACGAGAAAGGATTCACTGTGAATGACAAGCTGGTTCTCATAGACCACGACCAATACCGTGAATACCCAGCCCCAGAGATGAGCGAAAGGGCGCAGTCCTTTTATGCTGATATGCGGCGGCGCCGAACAGTGCGGGACTTCTCTTCACGCCCGGTGGCAAGGGATGTAATTGAAAATTGCGTCAGGACGGCAGGAACCGCGCCAAATGGAGCTAACCTGCAGCCCTGGCAATTCGTTGTGGTGGAAAATCCCCAGGTCAAGCAGGAGATTCGCCTAGCTGCCGAGAAGGAGGAGCGGTCTTTCTATGAGGGAAAGGCGCCGCAGGAGTGGCTGGACATACTCGCGCCCCTGGGAACCGATTCCAGTAAGCCATTCCTTGAGACGGCGCCCTGTCTGATTGCCATCTTCCAGGAGCGCTTTGGTCTGAGACCCGATGGCAGAAAGGTGAAGCACTATTATGTGAGCGAATCGGTGGGTATAGCCACAGGCTTATTGATTGCAGCCATTCACAATGCTGGTCTTGTCTGCCTTACACACACACCAAGTCCCATGGGTTTTCTCAACCAGATTCTTGACAGGCCAAGGTCGGAGCGGCCATTTCTATTGCTGGTGGTGGGTTATCCCGCTGAGGGCGTGAAGGTGCCTGATATTGATAAAAAGGATCTGGGCGATATAGCTACATTTATTTAAATATGACGAGCGGGAACTTGTGCCAGCGAAACCTGGGGCAGCGTTGGGAGTCTTGCTTTTATGACGGGTTACGACTCTTGGCCTTGCCAGCCGTACGATTTTGCAGGGAAATGAAGTCGAGCAAAATATTACCGCTCTCGAGAATATAGGCATCCGGCTCAGGCTCTTTCTTCTCTGCGGCTTCTGTTGCCGGGTCCGGCAGTGGTGTGGCAATGCTGGTTGGGTCGGCTGGTGCTGTAGTAATCACTCCTGCCATTTCGTTTCCCGTTAACCCCTCATCCGCCGGCGGGCCTTTCTCATCAGGGCTCGTTATGCCACCTGTTGCAGGGGAGGATACCTCTGCCAGTGTTGGCTCAGTGTCTTCCTTCAGATCATCAAGGGACATGATCGGATCCAGTCCCTGGGCTGCTCGTTTCGTATTTTCGATTGTTACCCAGAATGTCTCAACATCGTCTTTTTCCTGTCGACGCACTGCTTCATTGAGACTCACGGTGGTGTCAAGGTTACGATCACGGCGATAGGCGAACGCTTCCTTCAAATAGTTGAAATCAGGATCATTCTTGACCCGCTCGGCATGCAGCGTCATCAGGTCGGGCAGGTAGTGGTTGATTGAACTCCTGGTTCGATAACGGGTTGGCTGAATCTTGTCCCAGGGCAGGGGTCTGTCCAGGGTGCTTTCACCGATTGAATCCGGGTCATAGTTCGCCGGGTAAAAAATATCCGGGATAATACCCTTGTGCTGTGTACTTTCTCCGCTGATTCGATAGAACTTTGCCTGGGTGAGTTTTAGCTGGCCACGGTTAAGTGGAAGCAGAGACTGCACCGTGCCCTTGCCAAAGGTCTGAGATCCAATAATGAGCCCACGCCGGTAGTCCTGTATGGCGCCAGCGAAAATTTCGGAAGCAGACGCGCTTAACCGATTGACCAGTACGCCCAGGGGACCATCGTAGATAGTCCTGATGTCGCGGTCATTGAGGATATCCACCCTGTTGCTCTTGCTTCGAATTTGTACCGTGGGTCCGCGATCAATAAAAAGGCCGGTCAGTGTCTTCGCTTCCTGCAGGGATCCGCCACCATTATCTCTGAGGTCAATGACCACGGCTTCCACGTCCTGTTCGATCAGATCAACTAACAGGTTCTTGACGTCGCGGGTCGTGCTCTTGAAATTCTTGTCGCCCTGCTGTAAGGCATTGAAATCAATATAGAAGGTGGGAATGTCGATTACACCGATCTTGTGAGTGTGCCCGAACTGTTCGATTTCAATGACCTCGTACTTGGCTGACTGTTCTTCGAGCTTTACCTTATTGCGTGTTATCTGAATAATTTTTGATTCGGAACTGTCCTTTGCCACAGCCGGGATAATGTTAAGGCGAACGATGGTATCTTTCTTGCCACGAATTAGTTGAACAACCTCATCCAGTCGCCAGCCGATGACATCGACCATCTCTCCATCTTCATCCTGCCCCACGGCAATAATCTTGTCGTCAGGTTGAAGTTGCTTTGATTTGTCAGCAGGGCCGGCCGGAACAAGGCTTACAACCTTGGTGAACTCATCCTCAAGCCGCAACACCGCGCCGATACCCTCGAGTGAAAGGCTCATATTAATGTTGAAGTTTTCACTGGTTCTGGGCGAAAAGTACTGTGTGTGGGGATCGTATGTTTTGGTGAAGGAATTCATATAGAGCTGGTATATGTCTTCGCTGTTGGTCTGGAGGGTCCTGCTGAGGCGATTGTTATATCGTTTCAGCAGCAGTTCGCGGATTTTCACCGTTTCCTTGCCAGCAAGTTTCAGATTCAAAACTGAATTTTTGATTCGTTTACGCCACAGGTCATCCAGCACCTTTTTATCCACTGCCCAGGGTAGATCCTCCCTCTCCAGTTCCAGTTCCTCATCAAGCGTGAAGTCGGAGTGCTCTATTCCTTCTTCCAGAGTTGCAATAACACGCTCGAATCGAGAGATCACGCGCTCATGGTAGCGATTGAATATTACGAAAGCAGGCTCCAGGTTACCGTTTCTCAGGGAGTTATCCATTTTGTACCGGTAGCTTTCGAAGTGAGAAATGTCACTGGCCTGCAGATAGCTCTTGCTGGGATCCAGGTCTTTTAGATATTGCTCGAATATGCGACTGGATAGATTGTCATCAAGCGCGGTATCCACATAGTGGCGGCTTGCAAGTGCCTCAACAATATTCTTGGTTGTATTGCCGTGTTCAGGAAGCGGTTTAAGTGGTTCGCTGGTTTCAACATTAGCTGTTGCAAGGCTAACACTTGCATTCAGTGCCAGGGCGCCAACAAGGAGGAGATGAGAAACCAGACTTCGAGTAATGTTCATATCAATCTTTCTGAAATTAAAATGGTCTAAAGGTTATGTGACCCGAGCATACCGGCAAGGTTCTATCCCCGGCAACCGTTCTGCCGCGTTTTAATGCAATCTACCGCAATCAGTAGCACGAGTCTGCGGTGTATAGGGTGTGGAATCAAGAACTTAGTCTCCCCTGGTATAGTTTTCGACAGGTGGTGTAAGGATATTTAGTGTCCAGGGGTAGAAATCTGGATATGCATTGATGAACTGTGTGCGATAATGCGACAAATTCAGCCAGTGGGAAATAAGAGTTTTGATGAAAAAGATATTTATAAACAGTTGGTTATCGATATTTTGTGTTGTAGTTTCTAGCTACCTTTTTGCTCAGGATGCAGATGCTCCGGAAGGGGAGCTTATAGAAGAGCGTGGATATTTTTTCGGTTTCTATTTTGGCAATATGTTGAAAGAAGGCGGTAATGGCGATGTCAGTCTTGACGACCTTCGTCGCGGACTCGAAGACTCGCTCGCGGGAAATACTCCAAACATAACGGCGGAAAAGCAGCAGGAAGTTATCACGATTGTCCGGTCCAGGCAGCGTGAGATCAAGGAAAGGGCTGAGACCCAGGCTAACCAAGCTGGAATGAAGAACATGGAATCTGCCAAGACGTTCCTGACGGAAAATGCTGGGAAACCAGGTATCAAAACCACTTCCTCCGGTCTGCAGTATGAAACCCTGACTGAAGGAAAAGGTGCAAAGCCGAAACCCACGAGTAAGGTCAAGGTGCACTATGAAGGGACGCTGACTGACGGGACCGTGTTTGACAGTTCCGTCAAAAGAGGCCAGCCCGCTGAATTTGGTTTAAATCAGGTTATTGCAGGCTGGACTGAAGGCCTGCAATTGATGAAGGTCGGCGGCAAGACTCGATTCTACATTCCACCGGGTCTGGCCTATGGCCCTGGGGGAACCGGTGGAATACCACCTAATTCTGTCCTGATTTTTGATGTGGAACTCCTCGAAATAATGTAGGCAGTGGCTTGGGCGAAGCCCAATCAAACTCAGTAAACCTCAACCCGAACCGGAATATGGCTGCCAGGGACCTCACTCATCACATGGCTCAGCACCTGGTCATCCCACTCGTAGTAAACCCGGTAGCCGGTAATTGTTTCTGTTGTTTCCTCGACGCTGCAGTGACCGGTACCCAGGTCCCAGTGCAGCAGCTCGATCAGATCATCAGTCTCCGGCCTGTTGAAACACTCATACGCCAGATGGCGACTGTGCCTTATGGTGGTCAGGGGTTCACTGCGCAGGACTTCAGCCTCATCAAAAAACTCAGCAGGGTAGGCCGGTCCGCTTAGGAACAGCATAATGGCAGGCAGGATGGTCAGCAGGGCACGGTTATTCATGGGCATGATCCTCATTTTGAGTCGGGTATCAGCAGCGCGAGCCGGTAACGTGAGTCTGGCGTGAGGCTCGCCCCGTCCAGGTAGATGATTGTTGTTCCCGCCTGGTTCTTGAGAGTGAATCTTGCGCCGGGAATCTGCTTTTTCAGGGTTTCGAGATAGCGTTTTGCGCGAGAATGATGGTTGAAACGAATCAATTCGATGATGTCGCTGGAGGTGAGGTTACTCCCAGCCAAACTGTTCATTTCCTGAGATATTTTCACCCGCTGCAGATTAACCCTGCTGACATATTTCTGTACAGTAGCAGGTATGTCCTTGCGACTTCTTATTCTTGTTGGACCATAGTTGTAGGCGGCGAGCACGAGATGCTCATCGCCCTTATATATATCAGACAGTTCACGCAGGTAACGCGCTCCCATATCAATATTGAGGCAGGGGTTGTAGAGCTCTGCCACTCGCCGGGAACCAAGGTGTTTAGCGGTTAGCGGCCAGCGAATCTGCATGACGCCATGTGCGTTGGCATTAGATCTGGCATCTGCATCCCAGTTACTTTCGACTGAGGCAACGGCCAATAGAAGATCCAGGTCAATATTGTGGCGGCGGCTGGCCAGGTCGAAGCAGCCACGAAATGGAAATTCAGCGCCTGCAGTGTTGCAGAATAGCAATGCCGGCAAGAGGGCGATCCATAGCTTCATATTCTACTGTTCCTGGGTGGTGTCGTTGGTTCGTACCCGGTGATTTCTCTGATCGCTTTAAGGACCCTGGAACGTTCAGGGTCAGATGCAAACAGGAAACCCACCTCATATCTGCCGGGTCCTGTTTTGATCACGCGAAACTTCTGGGCTATCTGACTTTCCAGTCTTGTGGCAAAGCCTTTAGCTGAAGTCTCACTTCTGAAGGATGACCAGGCGACCTGGAACAGGGGTTCGATCTCGGGTGCCGGAGCACTGGAGACGGGGTCAGCTGTGTCTTCAGGACCTGCATTTTGAGTTGCAACCGGCTTGACGAGATCTGATTCAACTGCGACAGGTTCAAACTGATCGTCAGCGACTGGCTTTTCGGCTTTCTGCGCCACAAGGTCCGTTACCACACTGGCTGTGGTCTGATTTTCTGGTAGACCAGAATCTGCCGCCAGTTGTTCCACCTTGTTGATCAGGTGAGTCATGCCTTGCAGCAACTTTAGTCGTGATTCTTCACTGGACATCATGCCAACTGCTATGGCACAACCCAGGATTAGCCCGATGAGAAATTGCATACATTTTTCCTCTAAAGTTGGTTTATGTGGGAGTGATCCCGGGTCAGGTGGATTGCCCGCCATTGGAACCTGCTGTTTTGACCGCTCATCAGACCCTGCAAGGATGCTGCCCAATTTTCATTCCCCTGCTGTCTGCCGCCGCATTTAGGCGCCATTTCCAAGATTGCCTGATGAACTGCTTTTGCATCCGACTTGTCGCTGAAGGCGAGCGCATAGAATCCGACACTGGGCCTGGTGGGTGAATTTCCATCTGGTACATTGAGGCCATAGTGCAGCCGGCCGGCCTTCTGCCTGATGGGTGCCTCACAACTTAAGGGGGCCACCTGGCCATTGGCGGTATAGAAGATAACCGGATAGGCTGACTGATAGAATTCGAAACTGATATCGGCACAATTGTCTTTTCTGACGTCACATACACTGCCCCTTGAGAGCCTCTCATCGAGTTGAATATCGGACAGTAGGCTCGGGGCAACCTTGTGAGAGGCGCCTGAGGTATAGCCCTTCATTGCCGGTGTTGCAATGAGACTGACTGCAGCGACCCTGTGTACCGCCGCGGGGAGATCACGCCTGGTCAAACCCAGACTAAATTCCCGTGGCGTGTGCTCGAGACGGATAATTGATACGGCAGCCTCCTTGTCCAATGTCGTCAGTGCCTGGTTAGATATTTTTTCTATCAGCTTGCGCAACACCTTACGCCCGGGATCATCCACTGCCGGTTCAAAAAATATGGGTGTTGCGATTCTGTTATTACATTGCATTTGTGAGTGTAGGGCCTGGGCTATTTCAGCTATCTGCGAGGTGTTAAACAGGTTAGTGCTGGGGCGCTTTGCCAGCCGCGTGTTGAAGGCGCGCCTTTGATCGCCAGTTAACCTGCCGTGCCAGAACACATTGGTACCGTTTAGCCAGATACCTTCCTCAATATCCACCATCGCAAGTGATATGCGATGCTCCCTTGACTTGTGTTCTTGCACTTCAATACCGAGGATGGTGTCCACTCTGATTGGCTTGCAGCGATTGGCATCATCGAAGACAATTTGTACATCTGCTATCGAGAGCAGGTCGTCTATCAGCTGTTCCCTGATCTGATCCGTTAGCTGGTCTCTTATTGGTACCGGGTGGCCATCTTCTGTAGCCATTATCCTGATCCGCTCGCCCTGAAAGCGTGGGTGCTGGGTAAGTATCTCACTTAACCTGGGAGATGCCTGCTGAGCAATCCAGGTTCCCAGGGTGCCATCAATTACTCTTGCTGCCTGACTGATTGATGCGGTCGGCAGCAGTGAAATGAGGGTTAGAAGGATGACCAGTGATTTAGATTTCATGGCTGATATGTCCGTCCCTGTGAATGACCAGCGAACCGGCTGAAGGCGAGTTGCTGCTGTTGAGAAAACTGTCTAGAAACCTATCCAGGTCTTTTCTTGTTGATGCTGGAAGGGATACAAGATAGACAGGTTTTGGGTCACGCCTGTCGAAAATTCTGCTGACTTTGAGTGGAATTGAGTTCGGCATGACTTCGAACAGGTCTCCGGCAGGGCTCGCTTGCACAGCTCTATAGTCGGAGTCCATCGTTAGAAACCCATCCTCCGTGCTCGCATATAGCTGTAACTGGTTACTCACCAGCAAGTGGAGGAAAGTCTTGTCTGAGTCGAAGCGGAAGGTCATGGCTGCAGGTTCCGGGTCTGTGTCGGCATCAATCGTCTCTTCATCTCTTTTGATTACTCCTTGCCGAGTTGGAGCCTGAGGGCGGGGGTTAGACCCCTCGATAAGACTCAGAATGACATCTTCATCAGGAAGGACATCTTCTGTCGGGATGCTCTTTTCATCCGCTACGACTTCTTCAGTTGCGAAGACATCTGTAACCACGGCATGTTCCGGAACAGGAATGGCAGGTGCAAGTTCAGTCGCTGGTCTCGCTATGTCTGCTTTCTGTTCGCCGACGATACTGGTTGGCTCTATTTTCTTTACCAGCGCCATGATCGCGATAAGGCAGAAGGCAATAATCGCCATAAATCGCATGACATCGGCCTCCAGGCCGGCGGTATTAAGCTGATGATTACGGGCAGGTTTAGGCATTTCTGTCTATCTCGCTACCGGGGAATCTCTCCGGTTGATATTTCGTTGTATTCATCATGGGTGCCGCAATCTGCGCCAGGTGAGATTCAATGCGGTGGAGATGTGCCAGCACAGCGAAAACTTCCCTGCGATCTTCCAGCTGGTAGTAGCCGGTCAGTTCAGCACCAAGGGCTATTGTTTTCGTCAACTGCATGAGGTAGCCGCCGACGGCACCAACGATGGTCGTCGTCAGGGCCAGCAGAATACCGCCATCAACAAGGCGGCCGAGTATTTCTCCCGCACCCTCGTTAAGTGCAGAGGGTGTATCCAGTGTTGTTGCGAGTGCGCTGCGCATGCCTATGGCGGTCCATATAACGCCAATTCCTATGAACAGGTGAATCCAGACATCGCTTAACTGATCCAGTTGAACAACCTGTGTCAGGGGGGCATTGTTAAGAATCAGGCGGTCAAGTTGTATCAGGTTGGCACTGTAGAAAACGATGACGGCACCAAATAGCCAGACGGACTGGCCCAGATTCGATACCAGCCACGAACTTCCAAGTGAAAAGAGCTGGGTATCCCAGGGCCGAAAGACCGTCATTACCACTAAGCCTATTATCAGACCGGATATGCCACCGCCGATATAGCTGGCAAGGGTCCGCACTAAAGGTAAGGCGGGTCCCATCACAGGGTCTCCGATTCACAGGCTCGACAGGTGGCCTCGAGAACCAGTTGCACTTCCTTCAGCAGGTGATCTGCCCGGTAATATGAGGCGCTGTCCTGGCTCGCCTGCACAAGGCCCAGTTCCTTGTCGAGAAGCTCGCTCTGCATATCGGCTAGTACCCTCGACTTTACGGGGCATGTCTGGGAGCAGGTATTGTATTCACCCGTCAGGGAAACAAACTTGACGTTGAAGTAGCGGTTGTAGGTTGATTTGGCCTGACGTTTGCTAATCACACCCTGGTCACTGATTCTTACCAGGAAGTCGCTGAACTGCCTCCTGTTGTCAGAATCCGGGTTGTTCGCGGCTATATCCAGGAGCTGATCTAAATAATTATCAAGACTATATTCACATCCAGTGGACAATTTGCTCTCAGCCATGCGCATTGAATATGCAAGATTTGATTTGAGGGAAACCGAACAAGTGTCGGCGACCTGCGTGGAAGCGCAAGCGGAAAGCAGTAGTGCTGCCAGGGTGATTGATAATGAAGATAGGTATCGAAAAGTCATCTTGGTTCTCCTTAAAATTCTAACGGACTAACAAAGGGCATTTCTTCTGCCAGCAAGGGCGCAGATGCAATAGGCGCATCACCCGGGGTTTCACCGAACAGAATGGATTTGACGCCATTGACGACCTCGGTCATTTCCGGTGTAATCTGCCCAAATGACTGGTTGAGTTGTTCCATGAGGGTTGCGCGACCGATTTCTTCCTGGGTTGCTGCAATCAGATGAGACGCCTCATCCATATCGAGATAGATGTCAGAGGCTATAACTGCCAGAGATTGATTTGCACCATTCTGACGGGTTGCGACCAGGTCATAATATTCCTTGAACCTGTCGGATAGGCGCACGCCCGATCGACCGCGGAGTGCGATGGGATCCTTTTCAGTTTTAATGTTGGATACGGTGCCGAGCAGCGCATCCTGCAGGCTGGTGGGCGTTGAATTTTGTCCAAGCTCCACCCGCAGCCGCTTTTCAAGGCTGTTTCGCGTATTCGAAACCGCGCGTTCCATGTCCGGTAATTTGGCTGTCATGATACCGAGCATCTCAAGGTAGGTTGCGCCGAGCTGTTTAGCGATTCGCTCGCAGCCCGGGTCCTCGTCTGCACCGGCACATTGTGACTCCACGAACAGTTGCTGTTGCAGGTCCAGGCGTGTGATCACGTCCTGGATGTTGTTTTCCATCTCCTCGGCAACTTCACTGGTTTCACGAATGTCTTCCAGTACAGTGGTTGGAAACAGCCGCATGACTGGACCCGTGGGTTTAGCTGCGGCAGTTGTTGCCATCAGGCTGGTGACTAGAGCAGCGGAGAAGCAAGTGGTGATGAACTTTGACCTGGTTTTCATAATTATTCCTCGTTTGAAGTTGGTGCGCGTGTGGTCGAGAACTAGCCAGGTTCGCTCGAGTCGTTGCCAGCGAGAGAAGAAATGAGCGTCTCTTCGACCGGCTCCACCTGCACTCTAAGTTGTATTCGTGAACCAGGGTGTTGTTCAGTTGTGCGAGTAAATTCTCGACCCAGATAGCGATAGGTAACGCGATAACCATCGACCTTCTCTACCTCGTATGCCTGGTCAACAATTTCGCACCTTGTCTCGTAGCCTCTGTGCAGTTTGTGGCGTCTTTCATTTCGGTCATGGCTTTCATCTCGGTCATGCCTGCTGCTAGAACCTTTGGCAATGTTTGCGCCTGCAACTGCTCCCGCGATGGTAAGGACAGTCTTGCCGCGGCCGCCACCAAACTGATGTCCAATGACGCCGCCGACCAGACCGCCCAGCAATGATGGCAGGAACTGACCCTGCCTGTGATTCTTGGATCGCCTTCTCGGTTGCCGGACCTGTTTGCATTCTTTCTGTGGTGCTATTTCAACATGTCGCCGGATGATGGGTTCCGCCTTCACTACCTCGCCATAACCGTAATAGATGTCGCTTGTCGTTGAAGAATCGTCCGCGAGTAGGTCTGGTGCACTGGCAAGGGATCCAATAAGCAGCACCAGGGTGGATGTTCGAATATGTCTGTTCATGACTTCCTTCCATTCAGGTATTCAGTACAGATTAGTGCAATGATGTTGAACAGAAGCTGAACAAGTTCCGGTTTAGATCGTGCTCAGGGTTTGTGGTTGGGATTCGTGCCTGGGCCGAGCCTGGCCCAGATGGTTTATGAAGCATCCGGGCTGGAGCTAGATGTACGGGGCAGGGTGGAAGCGGAATTTTTCAGGATTCGGCGAGGCTCACTTTGCTGCCGGTAAGGTCAGCAATACGCCTTCTCCACCACTCATCAGGGTTGTTGGGTACTTCCCGTCCCAGCGCTCTATGCTGTTATAACGAATAAGCTCATCGGTTATGGACTTCGCGAGCAAATCATTTGCCTTTGCCTGTGCTTCAGCTTCCTTTTTGATTCGGTAGGCCTCAGCATCTGCATGAGTACGTTTTGCATTGGCGTCAGCAACGGCGGCCATTTCCCTGGCCTCGGCCTGTTTCACCTGTTGCTGGGCCTGTTGTTCAACGATTTGAAGTTGCGCCTTTTCACGTTCGAGTTGTTCCTGGCGTTCTTTTGTCTGGACGACGGCTGAGGTCACGACAGCCGGTAAGGTAATATCCCTGAAGAGTACAGCATCAACGATGACACCCTTTGGGAAAAGATACTCGGTCAAACCGTCTTCAACATAAATTTGCAATTCCTGCTGGACGATATCGAGGTAGAAATCCTGTGATTTGCCAACTGATTTGCCCGCTTCCCTGAGTAGGGATCGAACTTTTGGTGTGACATGCTTTGTGATGACGTCAATCAGAGTACCGGTTTCCTGCAATATCATTGGTGTCCTGGTGCCATCCAGGTGGAAAGTGACGGACACATCCATGGAAGTTTTAAGCTTGTCCTGGCTTGGCACCTGCACACCCTGCCAGGTCTCGGTTACTGCCCGCAGGTCGAATGAAGTAAATTTAAGCAACGGGTTTATGATATGCAAGCCTTCTGCCAGTGGATCATCCTGTACCTCACCAAAGAGCGTCGCCACCTTGTTGTGACCTGCGGGTACCGTTGTGTAGCAGTTCATACCGATAACAATCATCAGCGAAACGGCAACGACGAAGCTTATCAGGGACTTTTTATTCATAGCGGTTTTCCTTTTCTGGCGTGTTGATACTAGACTCAAAAGAATTAATCGACAACTATCCCGATTTCTTCCAACAGGGCCCGTTGCTGGTAATCGCTGATCCTGACACCGGTCATATCAATTTGCCTGATGTCCAGCCCCGAAATTTGGGCTCCGCGCAGGTCGGCACCGGCAATAATGATGCCTTTCGCCTCTAGACCCTGGAGGTCGCAGTCGCTAAGTACGGCATGCTCAAGGTTGGCGTTGTTTAGAATGGCGTGGTTAAAGCGGCTGTCACTCAGCTCAGCTTCACCAAGGTATGCGCCTGTAAAATCCGCATAGGAGAAATTACAGTCCCTTAACCTGGCGCTGTTCAGCGTAACTGATGGGCCAATGGTCTGGGCGGTCGTCGTGTAGGAACAATCAACACCTGTTCCCTGACAGTTTTCCATTTCGATGCGATACAGGTTAGCGCGACTGAAATTGGACAGTGAAAGGTCTGAATGATGAAATGTTGTTCCAGGAAACGATGCAAATTTGAAGGAGCAACCGACCTCTTTCTCGCTGTTATAGAATTTGCATTTATCAAATTCACAATCGCTCAATTTTGCACTGTCAAAGGCACAGGTATCGAACTCGCATTCATCGAAATGACAATCCAGGAACTGGCTGTCCCTGAACGTCATATTACGGAAGTGACAATGGAGGAAATTAAGTTCCTCTGATTCGTCCCTCCAGTCAAAATTCTCAAATCGAAAATTGTCAAAAGTGCCTTGGTGCTCAAGCAGACTTTCAAATTGGCAGCTGCTGGTGATGGCTTTCATGGTCCTAAGGTTTCAATACTCGATGAGTCGTACGCTGGCGAGTCCATTGCCTGTTAGTAAACCCGAAATGCAGGTAGCTGAAATGAGGCAGGTTAGAGCTTCGAGGGACACCAGATATCTCCTTGAATTATGAGTGATTAACATTCGAGTGTATGCTAGTAGAATAGGAAACAGTAGCCATATCCAGTGATGAAATTTTTAAGCGACCCCTTGATTCGTCGTTGTATCTCCGCAACTTTTTTCGCCTCTGCCTTTGTCTGGGTGGCGGTTGAGTTCTTCGACGTAGAAGTGGAGGTTGTTCGCGTCCTATTTATCTACTCGGTAGGGCTGGTCGCTCTGATGGCGCTCGCGGGTCTCCTGTTATTTCCGTTTGTTGGGCTGTTCAGAAAAAAACGCAGCAGTTTACTGGAGCCCAGCAGGAGCAACCATGAGGAAAATGCCGGGGATGCACTTAACGAAGAGGGCGAATAAACCGGTCGGTCCTGGGCAGGTAGTAATCGTCATAGTCAACCGAGAAGGCGACGGTGTGGGCACGACCCGTGATCCGGTCCCTGGATACCAGCCCAATCCTGCGTGAATCCCTGCTATTGTCCCGATTGTCCCCCAGCATCATATAGAAGCCCTCGGGCACTTCAATGGGGCCGAAGCTGTTGTAGTTGTTGGGGGGAGAGGGGCGAAGCATGACCGGGTACATCATATCGTCAAACTGCTCAAAGAAGAACGCATGGCGGCGGCGCTGGTAGGTATCGAGTTGATTGACGATATCGTCATCCAGACGAGAATAGGTTGCAGGTTCCTCACTGATGAATAACTGGTTGTTACGCATGGAGATGATATCTCCGGGTACACCGATCACACGTTTGATCAATAGTTTTTCATCCAGTGGAGAATAGAAAGTGACTACTTCACCTCGGCTTGGGTTAGCCCATTCGGTGAGATGCCAGGTTGTGAAAGGAACTTTCAGGTCGTAGGCAAGTTTGTTCACCACTACCCGATCACCCTCAAGAATGGTGGGTTTCATGGAGCCGGTCGGAACCTGGTTCCAATCTGCAATGGCGGAACGGAAAAGCACCATAACCGCAAGGAATATTATCAGAGACCGCCACTCGACCCAGAAGGCCCGGATTTTGCCTGATTCACTCATGGTCTTGAATGCTGCTGTTTTGTCGAAGTCATGGCTGAAAAGTCTACCTGCTAAGGTTATGTAAATCTATCCAGTTGTGGTGTAATGGGATTCTGTACAAATGCTGTTAGGGTCTGTAATCTAAGTGAACTCTGCACAGTAACTCGTTGATAAATCATTAAAAAGGGCCTTGTAAATGCTCAAGATCCAGTTCAAAGATGGTAGGGCTGATCCCATATCGCTGATTGAACCCGGTAGAACCGTCGGAAAGGGTGGTGTCAATGACATCGTTATCGATGAAGAGGGAGTCAATGGTTTCCATGCAGACCTGAAAGTCGAGGGCAGCCAGGTCACCATCACTGATATTAATTCAGCTACCGGCACGATGGTTAATGGCGAAAAGATAACCGGACTCATGCCTCTGGGTGCCGGAGATACAATTGTCATCCAGGGTGTTGAACTGGAAGTTATCGAAGATGATGAGTTGGGAGGGGGCAAGACCCTGGTGCTGTCTGGTACGGCATTGATGGAGCTTGGCACCGGAAGCTGGTCACTGGTTGCCGACTCGGGACCGGAAAAGGGCCAGGTGATACCGATAATGGACCGTGTCGAGATTGGCCGGGCACTGGAATGTGATATTTATATCCTGGAGCCGGCCTTGTCACGAAAACATGCGGAACTGGAATTGGTTGGCGATGACCTGCTGTTGCGTGATCTTGGTTCCGTTAACGGGACCTATGTCAACGGGGAAAAAGTTGATGAAGTGAAACTCAAGGATGGCGATCGCATGCAGTTTGACAAGATTCATTTTATTGTCTCTGCTCCATAGGCGAGATCCGATCGATGCGCGTTCGCGCTTGCTGTGAACTTGAACTGCACCTTGATGTGGCAACGCCACTCATTTTGATGCTTCGACCACAAAGTGGAGCTTCACAATGGATTTCGAGCGAAGAATATACCTTCTCACACCCGGTGCCCGTTGTTGAGTATTCAGATATCTTTGGCAATCATTGCCAGCGGCTTGTAGCACCTGCCGTTGAATTCAGTATCAGCACTTCAGCCGTTGTTGAGACTGCCGATGTGATAGATCAGAAACCCGGCGCGCCTTTTACCAATATTCAGGATCTTCCCGCGGAGGTGCTGACCTACCTGGTGCCCACCAGGTATTGCGAATCAGATCGATTGGGTGTCGCTGCCAGGAAGATGGTGACGGATTATCGACCTGGCTATGACCAGGTCAAAGCCATCACAGACTGGATCAGGGAGGCATTCCCTTACAAGCCGGGTACAAGTGATATTCTCCTGTCAGCCATCGAGGTGCAGAAACAACAGCACGGGGTATGCAGGGATCTGGCCCATCTGGGTATCGCCTATTGTAGAAGCATCAGTATCCCTGCACGCATGGTGGTTGGTTACCTGCACGGGCTGGAACCCATGGACATGCACGCATGGTTTGAGGCTTTCGTTGGTGACAGGTGGTATACCTTCGACTCAAGCCAGCCGGTACTACGGGGTGGGAGGGTCGCGATCGCATATGGCCGGGATGCTGCCGATGTGTCAGTCTTTCACCAGTTTGGCCCCCTGCCAAGATACAGCGCCATGCGCGTCAGCGTTGATCTCTGGTCAGATTGACTGCACCTTGACCCGGACCCCTAGGGCAGGCTTCTCACCTTTGCGGCCTGTAAAGCGACCTGAAACAGGAGGAACAGCATCCGGAAAGAGGGATACAGCGGTGGGGATATGATGGCTGCCGGCTATCTTCTGGCTTGTTGGGTCAAAGCCTTTCCATCCGGCACCGGGCAGATAAACTTCAGCCCAGGCATGTGTAGACCCGTAATCCAGCTCTGTAGCGGGTGCATGGAGATAACCGCTGACAAAGCGTGCGGCCATCCCAAGTCGTCTTGCTGCACACATAAAAAGCCAGGCATAGTCCCGGCAGGAGCCGGAAGAATTTTGTAGTGTTTCCATCGGTGTCTGTACACCTGGCTCCTCACGGACCCGGTACTGGTTCTTTGAACCGATAGCCTTGCTGATCTGACTAAGCAGAGAATAGGTTTCAATCGATTTGTCGTGACTGAACTGCTCCAGCCAGTTATCGAACAATAGACCTTCTTCTTTCAACCCACCATGTAAATAGGGCGAAAGCGCTTGGCGCTCTTCATCCGCGTAAACGAACGGGTATTGGACGGCATGATCTTCAACAAGGAAATCCAGGGGCCATTCATCGTAGTGTTGTATCACGATTTCGCTGACTATCTTTAATTGCCGCGTTGGTGTGCTAAATCGGGTGATGGCAACTGAATTGTCCAGCTCGTCCCTGTGCCATTTCACGATTGCATTTGGCGTGATGTTGAGAGTCGAACTCTCTATACGGATATCGTGGCCTTCGCGCGGGCGAATCAGTAGCCGGTGTGGACCCAGTGTGACTTCACTATCAAAGTCATAGATTGTTTCGTGAAATAGTTTAAAGCGCCGCATGGAAACAAAACCAGTATTATATCAAGAGATCTTTCAAATTAAATTGAGTATCTGCCAACTGTGAGGCATCTACCTGCCGGCCATATAGCTGCCTGGCTACCATAAATTCACGGGGGCTGTTTACTGCATCGACTGCGACCACTGCACCTCCATCAAGGTAGAAAACAGCAAACGCATTATCTGATTTATTGCCGCGCAGCACCTGTGTAGCACCATCTGAAGAAAACCCCACCATTTGCAGTTTTAACTCATATTGATCTGACCAGAACCATGGTATCGCAGCATAGGAAATGTCACCTCCCAGCATATTGGCGGCGGCAGTTCTGGCCTGGTCCATGGCATTTTGTACAGATTCAAGGCGCAGGCGACGGCCGAGCAGGGGGTTTGGATGATTAGTGCAGTCACCAGCCGCGAAGATGTTCGGGTCAGATGTCAGGCAGTGATCGTCAACGACGATGCCGTTTTCACAGGCGAGCCCGGATTCTGCTGCTAATTCCGTATTGGGGAGGATACCAATACCAATGATAATAAGGTCTGCGTCAAATGATCTGTCGCCACAAAGCACACGTTCAACCTGCTTTTCACCTTCAAATCCGGAACAGGCTGTCTGAGTATGAATCTTCACTCCGCGGGAAGTGTGAAGCTCATGATAAAAAGCACTCATCTCAGCGGTAGTGACACGCTGTAGTATGCGTTCCTCAGTTTCCAGTACTGTTACCTGCAGGCCGGAAGTTACTGCGATCGCGGCGACTTCAAGGCCAAGGTAACCGCCGCCGACGATACAAACACTGGCGGCGGACTTCATCGCCGTGCTGATCAGGTCGACGTCTGAGATGGATCGCAGGTAATAAATCCCCTTCAGGTCGCTACCGTTCAGATCAAGTTTTCGGGGGCGGCTTCCGGTCGCTATCAGCAGTTTTTCATAAATGATTGTTTCGGTGTTACCGACTGTGACAGCTTTACTTAAGGGATCAATATTGGTTACAGGGCTGTTAGTACGGAGATTGATATTGTTGTCCCCATAAAACTTCTCTGGACGGAGATAAACCTGTTCTAAAGTGATATCGCCGGACAAATACTTTTTTGAAAGTTGTGGTCTCTGGTAGGGAGGGTGGGGTTCATCTCCCAGGATCACGATTTCCCCTTCATAGTTTTCCTGGCGAAGGCTGGCAGCAGTCTGTCCAGCAGCGTGTCCGGCTCCGATTACAACAATTGCTGACACGGGATAGAGCCTCTCATGGTGGGAAGAAGCTGATTCTACACAGACCAGCTAGCGCTTGTCCGGATTTGTATATCGAGCGGGCCATCCTAGGCGGCCCCCCTAGGCGGTCCCCCTAGGCGGTCCCCCTAGGCCGCAACAATAACTCTTACAGCATCCATCCTCATGTCTGCTCCACCAATGGCCTCCATCAGGAGTTCTTTTCTGAGCTTCAGGAACTCCAGTTCCTCAGGCCTGACATTCTCGTTGACTTTCATCAGTTGCTCGAGTCTCTCGATTTCAAAATTCATATCAGCGAGCATCCCGCTCCTTGCTGAGTTGATTAGAGCGGTTAGCTTGTCCCTGGCTAATGTCTGGGCTGCATCTAACATTTTCTTTAAACCGTCAAGCTGTGACTCCAGGATCTTGTGTAGTGTGTCTGCTGGAATGTCCAGTTTGTTTTCGTGCTCATTAAATTCAAGGGTTTCGGAAATATCATTCAGCTCCGGTGTTATCACAGAGCGTACAACCATAGGGGGTATATATCGGTCCGCCATAATTTCAGCAGGTGCAACGCACTGAACAAGGTGTAGAACCTCGACCAGCAACGTGCCTGTTTGCAGTGAAGGATGTTTTATTGCAATCATGGTGCTGTTCCCCGTGATATCTGTAAGCACGACATCGAGTGCCTGTTGCACCATTGGATTTTCCCAGGTGAAAAACCCCACGTCTTCCCTGGCCAGTGCAGTCTCCCTGTCGTAGGTTATGGTGATCCCCTCTTCTGGAAGTTCCGGGTAGTGGAAGTGATCAAGGGTTTCAAGACTTACAGATGTATGGCGAATCATCGTTTCAGTCGGTTTAACGCCATGGACGAGATCGCCGAGTGGTTCTGACTCGAGGCCAAAAGCACTGAACGACATTTCCATGTAGCGTTCGAGCTCCAGACCACTTTCGAGTGCAGCAATACTCTCGATGATTGCCGATGATGTTCGGGGTCTATGTGAATTTATTTCCAACAGGCGGTCGCGTCCCAGGTTTACGCTTGCGCGGCGACTAGAGTTTATTGCGGCTGTGCGGCTTATAAAAGATTCAATATCCGGAGTAGAGTCGAACTCATCAAAGTATTCATCATATATGTTCTGGCCGACAGGGTTTGGCTGTGAGAACAGGTCCATCGACTCGTGATACCAGCGAAACAGGTTTGCCGTTTTCGATGGAGACATGTAGGGAATATGGATGCTCACATCCTGCGATTGTCCAATCCGATCAAGGCGACCGATTCTTTGTTCGAGTAAATCAGCACCAAGGGGTAAGTCAAACAGTACAAGGTGGCTAGCAAATTGAAAGTTGCGTCCTTCACTGCCTATCTCTGAACAGATCATGACTTGAGCGCCCTTAATGGTTTGCGAAAAGTAATTGGCAGATCGATCTCTTGCGATGAGGTCCATGCCCTCATGGAACAGGGTGGAACGAATGACAGTTTTGTTTTTCAGGTACTGTTCCAGGGAAAGGGCGGTTTCCTGATGGGCGCATATTACGAGAAATTTCGCAACGGAGCTTGAAACGAGATTGCTAAGCCAGCCAACCCGTGGGTCAAAATCTGTCCAGTTGTTGTGCCTGGATTCAGGATAGTAATCTTCATCATATTCTGATGGCACCGGCAGGACCTGTGGCTTAACGATTCGCTCAGTGAAACCTTCAACAGACGAACGCACATTTCTGAACAGCACCCTGCCTGTTCCGTGGCGATCCAGGATGGCGTCGACTAATTGTTCATCATCGGTAGTATCCGGATTCCCCAGTATGGCCTGTATTTGCTTCCTGGCGGAGGTGCTGGCTTCATCATTTCCATCAAGCAGATGGTTGACAGCACTGGCGATATCCTGGAATTTTTCCTCTTCGGAAAGGAAGGTGTCGTAGTCGTGATAACGGTTCGGATCGAGCAGGCGAAGTCTGGCAAAGTGTCCTGCCCGGCCAAGTTGTTCCGGTGTCGCCGTCAGCAGTAGCAGGCCAGTGGCCGCATGGGAGAGGGCCTCTACAATAAGGTATTCCTGGCTTGCACGCTCGGGCGTCCATGTAAGGTGGTGAGCCTCGTCGACAACAACAAGGTCCCATTTGCTCTCTATGGCTTCCTGAAGTCGCTTATCGTTGCCAGTGAAAAGATCCAGTGAACAGAGTACGAGCTGTTGTGCCTCAAACGGATTCTCGAGCGCTGGCTCCCCGTCGTCAAACTCCGGGGCATTGTCAGCGATGATCTGCTGGCATCGTTCCTCGTCCAGGACAGTGAATTGCAGGCTGAATCTACGGATCATCTCCACGAACCACTGAAAAGTGAGGGCGGGTGGTATCACGATCAGGACACGCCTGGCGCGGCCGGTTTGGAGTCGTTGATGAATGATGAGCCCGGCTTCTATGGTTTTCCCAAGGCCCACTTCATCCGCCAGTAGAACCCGTGGCGCAAATCGGTGGGAGACTTCATTGGCTATATAGAATTGATGCGGTATTAAAGATACACGTGGCCCGCACAACCCTTGCACTTTTGACCCTGTCATCCGTGCCCTGTGTAGTAAGGTGTGGTAGCGGAGATTGAACCAGTGGTTGTCATCCAGTTGGTGGGTAAATAGCCGCTCTACAGGTTTGCTGAACAGAACGTTGGGGTCAAGTTCCGTTTCAATTACTGCCGTGTTGGTGCCAAGGTAGTCACCATGGTAGATAAATATCTCCTCATGATCGACGACTGACGATACAGTTATGGTGATGCCATCCTGGGTACGTATTTGATCACCGGGATTGAACTTTACCCTGGTGAGTGGGGCCTGATTTCGAGAATAGGTGCGCTCTTCACCTGTTAGTTCAAAAAAGCACGAGACCTGACGAGCCTCGAGGCGGATAATTTGCCCCATTCCCAGTTCAGGTTCTGCATTGCTAATCCATCTCTGGCCAGTTTTGAAATCGGTCATAGCGGTTGGGAGGTATAATCCAATAGGAAGAAGGGGTTAAATTTACTGGATGTGGATTTAATACTATGCTCTGCAAAAGGTAAATTGGAATAAAGATGAAGTCAGTCATTTTTTTGTTTTTTTTGGTAGGGGCAATTCAGCTGGCCGCTGAAGGGCGCACCGAGCACCAGCAGCTGGCACTTGATATTTTCAAGGAGCTGATTGAAACGGATACGACCCATTCAACTGGAGATACGGGAATTGCTGCGCAAAAAATGGCTGACCGGCTACTGGCAGCAGGATTTCCCGCGGATGATGTAAAAGTCATCATCAATGCGCCAGGCAAAGGCAATCTCGTTGCCCGTTTTCGCAGCCGGGCACCTGTCAGGAGACCTGTGCTTTTCTTGGCACACCTGGATGTAGTGGAGGCGAATCCAGAGGATTGGAGTTTCGATCCATTTACACTTCGTGAGGATCAGGGATATTTCTATGGTCGTGGAACCTTGGATGACAAGGATGAGGCTGCAATTCATATCGCCAATTTTATTTGGATGAAAGGGCATGGTTACAGCCCGGACAGAGACATTATCGTTGCACTTACCGCAGATGAGGAAGGCGGGTCGGAGAATGGAGTTCAATACCTTCTTGCTGAACATCGAGACCTGGTGGATGCAGCTTTTGTTATCAATGAAGGAGGCGGAGGTTCCATTTCTGAGGGCAGGCATGTAACAAATCGCGTGCAGACAGCGGAAAAAGTGTATCAGTCCTACACACTTGAAGTAACGAATCCGGGAGGTCACAGTTCTCGCCCGAGATCGGACAACGCAATATATCAGTTAGCGAAGGCGCTGATTCGATTAGAGAAATACAGTTTTCCCGTTGCCTTAAATGAGACCACAAGAGCCATGTTCAGAGCTGCCGCCCGCACCATGCCGAGAGGCGCGGCGGCCATGATTCCAGGGTTGCTGCAGTCACCGCCAATTGAGAAAAGTGTCAATTTCCTGGAGGCGGATCACGGGGCTCTGTTCAGAACCACCTGTGTTGCTACTGAGCTTGAGGCTGGCCATGCTGAAAACGCGCTGCCACAGAGAGCAAAGGCTACAGTCAATTGTCGTATCCTGCCTGGTGTTCCACCTGGCAATATTTTTAAAACGCTGGTAAGCGTCGTCGCAGATGAGGGGGTCAAGATTGTGCCGGTTGAGGAGGCGACACTCAGTGATCCTTCACCACTCAAAGAGGAAATCATGGCGCCAATACGGCAAATAAGCGAAAACATGTGGCCCGGCGTGGTTGTTGTTCCGTCCATGAGTACAGGGGCGACCGATGGCCTCTATTTTCGTAACGCGGGGATTCCAGTCTATGGCGTTTCCGGCGTATTTCATGTTGTTGGAGAGAACCGAGCGCATGGTCGCGATGAAAGGATTCTTCAAGATTCATTCTTTGACGGGCTTGAGTTCCTGTACAGGCTGACGCGAGCCTATTCTAGCGCCTCAGATGATGCTGTCGAAGGTTTGAAGTTATAGATCTGGAATATTAGATTGTTAAGTCTTGAAGGTTCCGGTTGTTAGCCTGCTTCACCGGCCATGATGTCAATGGTGCCACTACTTTCAGCGATAAACAGTTCGGTAATTTTATCCACTGTTCGTGGTTTACTAAAATAGAAGCCCTGTACCAGGTCACATTCATGTTCCCTTAGGAACTCAAATTGTTCCCTTGTTTCCACTCCCTCACAGATCACCTTGAGCCCCATGGCGTGAGCCATGCGAATCATTACCCGGACAATTTCCTCGTCATTTTCTGACTCGCCAATTCCAAATGTAAAGCTCTGATCAATCTTCAAAATATCCAGTGGTAGTCTGCGTAGGTAATCCAGAGATGAATAGCCTGTGCCAAAATCATCAATGGAGATCTTGACGCCGGTTTCATGTAATTTGAGCAGTTCCTCGAGGCATTTCTCCGGGTCTTCCATAACACCGGTTTCAGTGAGCTCCAGCTCGACCACTTCCACAGGAATATCGTAGTCCTTGAGCATCGCCTGAAATTGTTCCCGGAAGATGCTGTTTCTGAGTTGCTTGGAAGAAATATTGATGGCAACTGACGGGTAGACACCAAGATCCTCTTTCCAACGCTTGACCTGGCGCGATACCGTCGACAGCACCCACAAGCCTATGTTGCTGATCTGGCCGGATTCTTCGGCAATAGGGATAAAAATGTCAGGGCGGATCGAGTCTGAGTCAGCAGGGAACCACCGAATCAGTGCCTCCGATGAATAGATCCTCTCTTCCATTACTGAAATAATGGGTTGGTACATCAGCTCGAATTCATCATTGTCAGTTGCTGTACGAAGCAATATTTGTACACGCTTCTTTTCTTCTGCTTTTTGCTGTAGCTTCGGATGGTAGAACCGATAGGTGCTACGCCCTTCACCCTTGGCGTGCTCTACTGCCGATACAGCTGCACTGATTATATCATCTGAATTGCTGTGTTCCTCGTCCATAACTGCAATACCGACACTGACACTGGTGGAAAGCGCGGTACCCTTGATCGTCATGGGTGCGGCTGCATCCTTGATGATTTTATCAGCAGCAATTGCGGCATTTTCAGCGCGGTCAAGGTCAGCCAGCATGATGGCGAACTGGTCTCCGTGTAACCTGGCAACCATATCACCTTCCCTGAAGGCCGATTTCAGGCGCCTTGCGATTTCCTTGAGCGTTTGATCACCGGCTTCATGACCCATCTTTTCGTTGATGACGGTGATGTGATCAGTATCAACAATAAGTATTGCGATGGAGCTGCTTGTCCTGCGTGTTCTGGCTATGGCACTTTTCACCGCTTCCTGGAAGTTTGTCCTGTTTGGAAGACCGGTCAGGTCATCAAAATTTACGAGGTATTGAATTCTCTCTTCATTCTCCCTTTGCTGTGTCACATTTTGCAGAATTAGGACAGCGCCTGTCATTTCGCCCGCTTTATCTACAGTAGCTTCGCTGGTGTACTGTACGATGAAGGAGTCTCCCCTTGCTGTCTGCCACTTGACCGGGTCAAAGCAGAGATCAGTTTTGACCTCCAGTAGTTCCAGTATTTGCTGTCGCGGATTATCCGCGTGCGGTTCGATCTCGATCATAAATCGCTGGATGCTACTCCCGATCAGATCACCATAGTCTATGTCCAGTATTTGGCAGGAACTCGGGTTGGCAAAGGTCACCTCGCCTTGCATGTCAAGACCGATGACTCCCTCATCAGTCGAAGATAATAGTACGGTGAAGCGGGAGTTGGATATTTCCAGTTCCCGCCTGGATTCTTCAGCGACCTTATGAGCCTGAGAGAGTGCTGAAAGACTAACAACTTCCTGCCCTCTTTCATCGATTTTCTTGGATACATACTGGAAGAAATAGTTGACCATGAAAAAGGATGTACCAAGTAATGCCGTCTGAAACAGGTGTTGGGAACCTTCAATTGACCCTGTGTTATGCAGGTACAGCTCGCTGGAAATACTGTTAACAGCCGCTATGGCAGGGAAGAGGAAAGAAGTTGAACCGGCGAGCATCACACTGCCGAAGGATACAGAGAACACCAGTAAATACCCTAGACCGCTATTGATACCGCCACTGGTAAATAAAAGTATGCTCAGGAAAAATATATCAAGAACCACAATTGAGGTAACGGCAGGTATTCCGCAGACTCGTTCATCCTTACTGACAAGTACTACAAACCCGGTGCCAACATTGAGCATCAGGTATAGCAACATGACCGTCTGGAACCAGTCAGGGGACAGGGAGCCAACAAAGGTCTGGCCCGGGACCTCGTAGAAAAGAATAAGCAGAAAGAAAGACAGGACGATGCGATAATAATTATAGACCCGCGTTCTGAGTGCCACTTGGCCTCTCGTTTTTCCATCTGCTGCTGCAGAAAGGCGTCCGCGTCGGACCTGTCCGCAGAATTTACATCCTGCTCCAAAGTAGTACTCCCTCGGGCACCAGACAGGTGGCAACAATGAGGAAATCGGCTGCCTGTCCATACCTACTATATATAGGTTACTGGCGTTTTAACAGGTATCAAAATGGGCAACACAGCTTAGTATCAGATTGGATAGCAACTGGTCACCGGCTCATGTGGAAGGTGGGAGCATATGGCTCTATACGGCCATCTTGGCTTTTATCGCCTGGTGACATTGATAGTCAACAAGCATGAAATCGGACAGTACAAAATCGTCTATCGATGTTTGGCCTCTATCTTCGATATGCAGTTCCGGCAGGGGCAGTGGTTGCCTGGAGATCTGTTCCTTTACCTGTGCAACAGCGTCAAGATAGATGTGGGCATCGCCGATCGTATGCACAAATTCCCAGGGCTCAAGTTTGGTAATCTTCGCGATCATATGCAGCAGCAGCGAGTAGGAAGCAATATTAAATGGTACTCCTAGAAACATATCGGCTGATCGCTGGTACATGTGCAGGGAGAGTTTCTGGTTGGCAACATAGAACTGGAAAAAGCAATGGCAGGGCGGGAGCGCTACCTGGTCCATCTCTGTTTCGCCAGGGTTCCAGGCGTTGACTATAATTCGACGGGAGTGAGGGTTGGTTTTGATGCTGTTGATTGCTTCCTGCAACTGGTCTATCTGCCGGCCATCATGGCTCTGCCAGCTTCGCCACTGACTGCCGTATACCCTGCCCATATCCCCACTGTTATTATCAAGACCCAGCCGATCCAGATAGTCCTGATAGTTTGCATCCCATATCTTGTTGTTTCCGTAGATACTCTTCAGGTCATTGATATTGTTGGACCCGGAAACAAACCAGAGCAGTTCCGAGGACATGACTTTCCACGCGAGTTTTTTTGTTGTAACGGCGGGGAAGCCATCCGTTAGGTTATAACGTGCCTGCATGCCGAAACAGGAGATTGTGCCAACGCCGGTGCGGTCAGCGCGTGTGGCGCCGTTATCCAGTATGAACTGCAGTTGTTCGAGGTAAGTCTTCATGCTTGTAAATAAAAGGCTGTGATCAAAAAGCTACGACTGGAAGGCTGCTACTGAGAGACTATCCGCATTTACTTTCCCCACAGTTCAGGCAGGTCATGCAACCATCCATTAATACCATGGCGGTGGTGTTACATTTTTTGCATAACTGCGCGCCCGGCGGGAAAGATGGGCTCTGTTCGTCAGCATTACCCGTTTCTTTGGCAGACCCTTGAAGAGAAGCTCTTTTTTCTGCAATTAGTGCCTTATGGGCATCACTGAGTTCTTCATCTTCCAACAGGCCCATCTTTCGCATATGCGTTTCCAGTACCTCACCGATCTCAGCTACCAGGGAAGGCATGAATCGACCACCCCTTTTAAAATACCCACCCTGTGGGTCGAACACCTGCTTGAGCTCTTCCACCAGGAAAGTGGCATCACCACCTTTTCTGAATACAGCAGAAATGACCCTGGTCAAGGCAAGGATCCACTGGAACTGCTCCATATTTTTGGAGTTTATAAACACCTCAAACGGGTGTTCCTCTTCATGCTCGGTGCCAGAATTCAAGACGATGTTATTGATAGTGATGTACATTGCATGATCGGAAAGCGGAGTCTTGATCTTGTAGGTGTAACCCTTGAGCTCGTCCGGTCGCGCGATTTCCTCATGCATGAAGTCTTTTACAGGTGCAACCGGGGCTTCTTCCGTTTCTTTTTTGATGCTGTAGTCGACGATATTTTTTTCGATCTTGATTGCCATATTATTCCCCATCATCTCCCACCTGCCAGCGCTTAAGGGGCAGGAACTACTGTCTATATATACAGTTATTGTAAACTATTACGCCAGGGTTACAACCACCCCTAGAACTTGCCGTAATATCCTTCTTTTATCGCATCGTACAGATTCGCTGCTGAATGCAGTTCACCATCGTATTCAATTTCTTCGTTGCCCTTGACCTCAATGACATCACCACCCTCAAGCGTAAACTGATAGATAG
>Ga0187833_10001077_pt1 | contig 31794 bp, 25 predicted proteins | sample ETNtaG_37_FD_167968 | JGI IMG/M metagenome (GOLD analysis project Ga0187833, IMG submission 167968) | Marine microbial and viral communities from oxygen minimum zone, Eastern Pacific Ocean - ETNP2014_SV_400_PacBio MetaG (Illumina Assembly) | ecosystem: Environmental > Aquatic > Marine > Hypoxic...
TAGAGAAGGGATACGAACGAAGTCGCATGGACGATATTGTCCAATCATCCAAACTTTCAAAGGGCGCCATATATTGGTATTACAAATCAAAGAAAGAAGTATATTTGTCATTAGTGGATCATTGGGTTAAAAATTATAATTCAGGTTTTATTGAAAACCTTGAGAAGCACTCTACTGCTTCAGCACAATTGAAAGGTCTTTTTGATTACTTCATGAAACAGTTTGACAAAGATCCAGCTGCTTTTAAAATACTAGTTGAATTCTGGTCTTTGAGTGGAAGAGATTCTGATTTTAATGATAAACTTCAAAAGGTTTATTCAGAATTTTTAAAATACATTGTAACAATTATTGAGAAAGGTGTGAATTCTGGCGAATTCAAAAAAGTGGACCCACAGATCACGGCTCTTTCTATCTTAATTAATATTGAAGGAATCAACTGGTTTACTCTCTTTAATAAATCTGGTGTAGAAGCACATGAATATATTCAAACTATTTCAGAATTCATCCTTGCTGGAGTAAAAAAATAGGAAAAGATAATGATGGACAGAAAAGAACTTAAAATAAAATCCGGTGGGCAATGGCTCATTTCTCCGGTTAATGATACAAAAGTATTTTGCCGTGAAACTTTTACCGAAGATCATCAAGATATTGATGCAATGGTACAGGAATTTGCAAGAGACCGAATATTACCAAATGCCGAAGCCATTGATAAATTGGATAAAGAATTAAGTTTAGGACTCCTTCGAGAAATGGGTGAATTGGGATTAATCGGCGTGGATACACCTGAAGAATACGGCGGAACTGAACTGGATAAAATCACATCTTGTATTGTTATAGAGGGCATGGCTCGTGGCGGATCTCCATCATTTTCTTGCACCTTTTCTGTTCAGACAGGAATTGGAAGTATGGGAATTGTTTTCTATGGAACCCCTGCACAAAAAGAAAAATATCTTCCCAAAATGATGACAGGTGAATGGGTTAGTGCTTATGCTTTAACAGAACCTGGTGCAGGATCTGATGCACTTTCAGGTAAAACTACCGCCTACTTATCAGAAGATGGCAAACATTATATTTTAAATGGAGACAAACAATTTATCAGTAATGGCAGTTGGGCAAATATTTTTACAGTTCTTGCACAGGTAGATGGTGATAAATTTTCAGGATTTATAATTGATCGAGATACAGAAGGATTTGATGTAGGCGCAGAAGAAAAGAAAATGGGAATGAAAGGATCATCTACCACGCCTTTAAAATTCACCAATGCTATAGTTCCGGCTGAGAATCTTCTTTTTAAAGTAGGGAAAGGGGCTACCATTGCATTTAATGCATTAAATGTAGGTCGGTATAAATTAGCGGCTGCCTGTATTGGTGGTTCTAAATTAGGACTCGAGTATGCCATTAGTTATGCAATGGACCGACAACAATTTGGGCAACCGATTGCACAATTTGATGCCATAAAAGGGAAGATTGCTGACATAACGGTTCGAATTTATGCAGCAGATTCTATGTTATACAGAACTGTTGGACTTATTCAAGGAGTTATAGATGAGTTGGATAAATCTGAACCGAATTATTATAAAAAAATGGGCGAAGCCACGGAAAAATTCGCAGTTGAAGCATCCATGGCAAAAGTGTTTGGTAGCGAAACATCAGACCTAGTTGTGGATGAAACACTCCAAATTCATGGTGGATATGGATTTACAGAAGAATATCCAACGGCTCGGGCTTACCGAGATGACAGAATTAATCGAATCTGGGAAGGGACCAATGAAATAAACCGCGCAATTGTGACTGGATATATGATGAAAAAAGTCCTTATGGATGAAATTTCACTCCGAGATTATTTAAGAGACATGGATGATTTTTTATCAACAGAACCTCCCGACCTAACAGGAGATATTTTTCATTCAGAAAAATTTGCACTTGAATCAGCTAAACGATTGGCATCCATGGTCTTCCAGGAAGCATTATGCGAATATGGCCAGGATTTGAAACACGAGCAACAGTTAAGCGAAGCATTGGCAGACATTTTTACCTACATTTATACTTCCGGTTCGGTTATCTCCCGTGCAAGACAAAGTCAATCTTCCAATGGTATTTCAAACATGAGTTCGGTTATTGCACGAATTTTCACGGCTGAATCTTTACTGGAAGTGAAATCCTTATCCAATATCTGTTTGAACAAGATTTTTATGGAAACAATCCCTGAAAATTTCAAAGATACGATTAACCAGTTAGAGTCCCGAATGACACTTACCACAGATATAATTTCTCTTAAACAATCTTTGGCTGACTATATGTACACCCAAAATAATTACCCATTCTAAAAGGAAAACAATCATGAAAACATCTTTACTAAAAAAATTAGCACCCTGTTTTACACGGCGAGAAAAAAAGCATCGGAAATTATCTCAAATTCAAATTGAGAATTTCGATTTGAATGATTTTTTATTTCACCGTGAAAACCGTTCATAAGGAAAAATTATGTCTAAATCTGTCATTATTGATGCCGTCCGTTCACCCATTGGCGTAAAGAATGGGAATATGGTTGGAATTCGCCCAGACGATCTCACCGCCCAAGTGTTAAAAGGATTGTTGGCTAGAAATTCTTCGATTAATCCTGGTAAAATCGAAGACCTAATTTTAGGGTGCGCATTTCCCGAAGGACCTCAAGGAATGCTCATGGCAAAAGGCGTGGCTATTCTTGCAAATATTCCGGAGACAACGGGTGGTTCTGTGGTTAATAGATTCTGTGGTTCTTCCATGGATGCAGTCCACCAGATTAGCACTAAAATTGAGTCGGGAGATATTGAGGTTGGAATTGCCAGCGGTGTGGAAGATATGTTCTCTGTACCTATGGGTGGGTTCAATCCTGATTTTCACCCGGAATTAGCTGAACAGGAATATTATATCGGTATGGGAGAGACAGCAGAAACTTTAGCTGAAGAGGGAAATATTTCCAGAGATGCCCAGGAAGAGTTTGCAGTGGAATCCCATAACAAAGCACTGGATGCCTGGGCCAATGGTCGATTCGACAATGAAGTTATTCCTATTGATGTTTATGGCGAAGCCACTGTTGATAAAGATGAAGGTCCGAGACAACCAAATCTGGAAAAGATCCAAAGTTTAAACCCTGCTTTTCTAGAGAATGGAACGATTACTCCCGCTACTTCCAGCCCGATTTCTATAGGTGCGTCTGCTATATTGATTACAAGTCAAGAATTTGCGGAAGCAAATGGACTAAAGATCCGAGCCACTATTAAAGGTCGATCTGTTGCCGGCGTGGATTGGAAAAGAATGGGCATGGGTCCCTTACCCGCAACTGAAAAGGTTTTGGCAAAAACAAGTCTCTCCTTGAATGATATTGATGTTATTGAACTGAATGAAGCGTTCTCTGCCCAATCTCTTTACGTGCTTCAAGAAGGCGGCTGGGACAAATCAAAGGTGAATTTGAATGGTGGCGCTATTGCTTTGGGACATCCCCTAGGATGTTCGGGAGCACGCATCATTACAACCTTGCTAAATGTGATGGAACAACAGGATGCCAAAACTGGACTTGCCACTATGTGTATCGGTTCCGGACAAGGTATTGCAACCATAATTGAACGATAGAGGGAATTATGTCTAAAAATATTGAAAAAGTTGCCGTTCTCGGTGCCGGTGTGATGGGGGCTCAAATTGCAGGTCATCTCGCAAATGCAGGCATTCCTTCTTACCTATTCGACATTAATGATGAGTTGGCAAAAAATGGAGTTGACTCACTAACATCTTTAAAACCTGCTCCGCTTTACAAACCCAAAAATGCTGAATTAGTAACGTCATGTACCTACGATAATGATATTGAAAAAATCGCTGAAGTGGATTGGGTTTTGGAAGCCGTTGTGGAGCGATTAGATATTAAAGAGAAAGTTTATAATAACCTTCTCCCCCATTTAAAAGACACTGCAATTCTTACATCTAATACATCAGGAATTCCACTGACAGATTTAACTTCATCTCTCCCCGATGATGTGAAACAGCGTTTCATGATAACCCATTTTTTTAATCCACCTAGATATATGCAACTTCTGGAACTGGTTCGTGGAGAGCAAACTTCTGATGAAACCTATAATACATTGGTTGAATTTGGTGAATCAGTGCTGGGAAAAGGCATCGTTCATGCAAAAGATACACCTAACTTTATTGGAAATAGAATCGGAGTGTATGGAATGATGGCCACCATGAATCTAGCTATTAAACAAAGCCTTACGATCGAAGAAGTTGATAAATTAACTGGACCGATTTCCGGTCGACCAAAAAGTGCCACCTTTCGCACAGCTGATGTTGTTGGATTAGATACAATGAGACATGTATCAAAAACAACCTATGAAAAAGCATTAGATGATGAAGAGCGAGACATGTTTAAAATCCCAGATATTCTCAATCAACTAATTGATTCGGGCCGTTTGGGTCAAAAAACGAAAGCAGGTTTTTATAAAAAAAATGAAGACCGGTCAATCCATTCTGTGGATTTTAAAACAGGTGAATATACGCCCCAAGAAAAAGTCCGGTTTGATTGTTTCCGAATCGCAAAAGATAGACAAAAACTGCCAGATAAACTCAAAGCTCTTTGTTATGGTGACGATCGTGGCAGTAAATATTTTTGGGAAATTACAGCTAAAACATTGATCTACAGTGCCAACCGAATTCCAGAAATCTCAGATGATATTGTGAATATTGATAATGCCATGAAATGGGGTTTTGGATGGGAAAAAGGGCCCTTCGAAAGTTGGGATGCAATTGGGGTTCAAAAATCCGTAGAACGTATGAAAACCGAAGGAAAGAAAGTACCATCGTGGGTATTGGATATGTTGGAATCGGGTCGCGATACTTTTTACACTACTGAAAATGGTGAACAAACATATTGGTGTCCTATTGAAAAACATCCCGTTACCATTAAATCCAATCCAAAAGTGATAAATCTAGCCATTTATAAAACAGGCAATAAAACGCTTAAACGTGATTTAAGTGCCAGCGTGAATGATTTAGGTGACGGTATTCTCAATGTAGAATTTCATTCTATTTTACAGTCCACCCTGAATCCCATTGATGGCTCTTACATAGAAATGATAAATTTTGCTCTAGATTTAATTGAAACCGGTGATTATAAATCCATGGTTTTAGGGCATCAAGGTGCAAATTTTTGTGCCGGCGCCAATTTGAATCTCATTTTAGAATTATGTCAAAATAATATGTGGGATGAATTGGATTTTGCTATAAAAACACTTCAAGATACCACACAGCGAATTCGTTTCTCAAAAGGTCCCGTTGTGGCAGCCCCCTTTCAATTAACCTTGGGTGGTGGTGTTGAAATCGTTCAACCAGCAACCCATCGAGTGGTAGCAGCTGAAACGTACATGGGGCTTGTGGAAGTGGGCGTGGGACTTATTCCCGGTGGCGGTGGCAACCTTCGTATGATCCTGAATGCCATGGACAGTGGAACCGGTCGCATGGGGGCATTTCAAAAAATTCAGAAAACATTTGAAACAGTTGGCTTTGCAAAAGTGGCTACAAGTGCAGATGAAGCAAAACATCTCGGCTATTTAAAAAAAGATGATACTGTTGTTTTAAACCGGGATTATTTGATTCAGACAGCCAAAGACAAGGCGATTGAATTAATGGAAGGATATCAACCTCCAACTTATCGTGATGATTTAAAACTTCCTGGCGCCGGTGGTCGAACTGCCATGTCTATGGCTTTAAAAGGGTTCAAAATGCAGGGCAAAATCTCCGAGCATGATATGTTCATTGGCGAAAAATTAGCCTATGTCATGACAGGCGGTGATAAAGCTGGACTTACCAAAACCGTGGATGAACAATATATATTAGATATTGAAAGAGAAGCATTTATTTCTCTCGGTGGTGAAAAACTTTCCCAAGATAGAATTAGTTATATGCTTAAAAAAGGGAAACCTTTAAGAAACTGATTCCGATTCTTCCTTGGTTGGTTAGAAAAAAGCCCTCCTGTGTAATGCGGTGGGCTTTTTTGTTTGTCGATATTTTTCGTTAAAATAGTTTAAAAATGATACTCTAACCCAACCTTCAAATGAGAAAAATCTTCCATCTCATAAAACTGAGTTCCCTCCTCTCCCATAAATTTTGAAATAGACAGATTTAATTTCCAATTATCCATAGGCGAATATTTCGCCGATACACCCAACATAGATTGAGAATCCTTCAAATCAATAAAGGTGTTCCCCATGAGTTCCAAGGCATCATCAAGATAATTGGCTGAAAGAGAAAAGGATAATCCTAAATCTGTAAATGATGCAAAGGGTGTGCCCATGCCATGTTGGAATTCATCTTTTGTCATTGTTCCATTAATCTCTGAGATTTCACTGCCAATAATCTGAAGAGAAAACATAATATCATTTTCTGTAGAATATTCCACTTGGCCAGTAAATTGAATATAGGACGCATCATTTAAAGTTTTCATATCGGATTCAGCATCATTTTCAGTTGAAAAATATCCAATTTCAAATCGATTTGTAAAATCACCAATGAACGATACTAGGTCGAAGCCCAAGACACTGGTATTTCGATAGAAAAAGGACGGCATTGAATTTGTTATCCCAACATAAGAAAAAGATCGATCCCTCCCATCAAAATAGGACAAACTCAAATCACTGGACCCTAAAGTAGTCTGAATACGAAACCCAAATTCGCTGCCTCGTTCTTCATCCATGAGCTCTGGGGCAGACATGGGAAAATCCAGAGGGAATGCAGTTTCACCAAATGGGAATCGGTTCCCTTCATGTTCAGGTATGAATACACCTTCGAATTGCCAATCGTTCCAATAGTATTTTAACGAACCTGAGACAGTCCCAACCTTCCGTTCCGCTCCGGGAAGGAACATATAATAATAATCGTATGGATTCAAATTATCCGTTGGATTGTTCCCATCCACCGCGCCCCAAGCATGAATTTGTTTCCCTACTTTCACTTCTCCCCAACTTGGATACCACATGAGGTAAGCTTCACGAAGTTGGAATTCGTTTTCATTGTTGGACCAGCGATATTCTAATGCAGAGTTTGTTTTAATTTCAAAATCACCGAGTGAATACCCTACCTCCTGTTCTCCTAATCTGAAAGGAAGTGAAATTTCTGATTGATCCGATAAACGATACATATTTCCTGGTTTAATTGAACCAGTGTAATTGATCTGCCCCAACAATGTCGTGATTGGAAAAATAAAACAAATCAGTTTTTTCATTTAGTTAATCTCTTGGAAGGCGCTTAAGATTTTTTTCTTGAAATAAATTTTTATCAATGCCTGAATCAACCTGCACATCCGAAAACGTAACCTCTGTAGAATGTGTTTTCTGAACATCCTTCACAAAAACCCTTTTAATGACGTGATAGTCCTTCAGAATCTGAAAAGTGAATTCTTTAACTTTTTTCAAGCGTCCGCGCTTATCGTAAGATTCCTCCTTTACACCCACAAGCGATGATTTTTCAATCCATGACACATGTTTTGAATAAGATGAATTTGCTTCCTTTCCAGGAGTGATCTCCAATACATAGCAATCTTTACCTTCCACGACTTCATCATCCAATCGATTGTAGTCGTTCTCATCCAAATTTCGACTGGATAAATCTTCATAGCTCAGATCAGATCCCATAAAAGCATCCCCTTTTTTCTTGGAAGATATTCGTCTTACTTTTTTAAAAGCGGGGAGCCACATACGCATTTCATCATCTTTATCATCGTGTTCAATTTTCAAAAATGCCACTCCTTTATCATCTTTCGGTTCTAAAAACCAAATTAATTGTTTTTTATTTCCATCTATAGATTTGGATATCATAGCGTTGGACCGGGATTTTCCCTTGGAATTGGTCAATATCATTTTTGTTTTGTTCGACATGTCCACCGGAGTTGGTTTCTCGTCTACCATTGTGGCTATTTCAAATCCTGTTTGTGAAAAAACAGAACTCATGAAAGTGAGTATGATTAGGATTTTATTCATAATATTTTCCCTTTGAAAATTGCTATTGATTGGATTCTTACCACCGAATGGCTGCAGATGCCCACGTATACCCAGCGCCGAAGGCGGCCAAAATAATAGTGTCACCTTCTTTTACTTTCTCTTCTTCCACCGCTTCACATAGAGCTATGGGAATAGACGCTGCCGTTGTATTGCCATATCTTTGGATATTAGCATAAAATTTATCCTGTTCAACGCCCATTCGTTTAGCCACGGATTGAATAATTCGCAAATTTGCCTGATGAGGAATAATTAATGAAATATCATCGATAGACAGATTGTTTTTTTCCAACGCTTCATGAATAACTTCTGGAAATCGAACCACTGCATTTTTAAATACTTCTCTCCCATTCATATAGGGTTCAAATCTTTTTGCTTGTTCAATCGTCATTTTATTTATCTGATTATCGCCAGATGAACCCGGGCCCTCCATCCATAGATTTTTTAAATCTTTACCTTGGCAATGTAAATGCGTGGATAGAATTCCACTTTCATCATCACTCACTTGGAGCACAGCCGCACCGGCACCATCCCCAAATAAAACAGCTATATCTCTCCCCTCTGTGGATTTATTGATGAATTTCGTTTGTGCTTCAGCACCCACAACGAGAGCAGTCGTATATTGACCGGTTCGGATAAATTGATCCGCTATCGACAGGCTATACACGAATGCTGAACAGGCAGCTTTAATATCAAATGCGGCAATGTTTCTTAAACCTAATTCAGCTTGAAGTTGTGCACTTACACCGGGGAAAAAATAATCTCCGGAAATGGTCCCTACTACGACCACATCGATATCTTCTGGATTGACACCGGCCATTTCCATGGCTTTAATGGATGCAGGAATAGCTAAATCAGATGCGGCTTCATCACCTTGAACCCATCTTCTTTGCTCGATTCCGGATCGGGTTCTGATCCATTCGTCTGAAGTATCCATTATCGAAGTCAAATCCTGATTGGTCACGAGCTGCTCCGGGACATGAAATCCTATTCCGGTAATTTTGCTTTTTTTCAACTTATTTATACCCATCTATTAAGCGTTTTTTCAGCAATTCCGTCAGTGCAGATAAAATTGTTAGTGTGCCCAACGAAGTAGAGACCATGGCAAATACCATTAATCCGCCAATATATTGGATAGGGAGAAATACAGAAAACATTAAAGCGCCAAAGCCCATATTTGAGCAAGCATCCAAAATAATGGGATATCCAACATCATCGATCACTTCACGACTTAGCTGATCGGGATTCACTTTCCGGGACAACCGGCGAAATTGGGAAATGTAGTGAATGGCAAAATCAACACCTACACCAATGATAATAGACGATAAAATCGCCGTAATATGATTGAGCGTTACACCAAAGTGGCCCATCAATCCAAAGTTTAGTATCACAGCAGACGTTAGTGGGATCACAGCCAAGGTTCCCCATAATATGCGCTTAAAAAATATTGAAGCGATTAATCCGATCACTATTAATGAAAAAGTGATACTGAATGCTGATGACCGAATGATCATGATTACCATGTCGCGGATTACAATAATCATCCCCGTCACAGATACACTAACGTCCGAAGTTAAACTTTCATCAATATATGCATTGGTTTTATTTGCAAAATGGAATATTTCATCCGTACTCATTATTTTGGCAAGTACCGTCATCAATCCGCTTTCATAATCCATATCATCAACAACAGACGAATAATCATTTGAAAACCCTCTAATCAAGTTTTTTATCTTTGATGCTGAATCCGGAATTGTGTAATGGGTCAGTTCGTCGTCCATAAACGTTCGGTGCATTTGTTTCACCACATCGGCAAATGAATAACTTAAGGAAACTTTATCTTCTTTTTCCAAGAAGGCTTGAAGCGAACTCACGTCATTGAGTACATGTGGGTCCCGCATGTCACCATCTATTCGAACTCTTAAATCTAAAGTACCTGTCATCTCTTGGTCCATGAAATCCATGCTGTCTCGAATTTCTGACCCCGGTTTAAAAAAGTTTGCAAAATTCACATCAATAGAAATTTTATGAAATCCAAACAACCCGAAAACCACAAAAATGATACCCGCTGAAAAAACGTATTTTGGGTGAGTCAATACGACTTTTCCTAAATGATCAACCATTTTTTCAAACAGACTCATTTCTTTGATTGCTTTTGATTCCAAGTTCCATTTTTTAATAGAAATAACGGCAGGAAGAAGAACTGAACTTAGAAACCACGCCCAAATGATACCTGCAGAAACGGTAATACCATATCCAATCATTGGTTCCAATGGAGAGGAAATCATTGTCATAAAAGCAGCTACTGTCGTTATACTCGTCAAGAATATCGGGACTAGCAAAGAATCCATGGTGGTTGCCAACGCTTGTGGGACATCACTTTTCAACCGCATCTCCTTGAAAAATTTTGCCATCACATGTACACCGTCAGAATTGGCTATGGTTAATAGAATAATGGGCATGGACGTATTCATCATAGTAAACAAAAATCGATCCGATCCCGTTAATTTGTATACCCATCCCATAAACCCCATCATAGAAATCAAGGATAATCCAATCACCATCAGCACCATAAGCACACCAGGGATGCTTCTCAAATTCAATAATAGAATAGTCACCATAATTAGAATGCCCATCTTCATCAAGGACTGAACATCGTTCCGGATCAGTTCAGGAATAGTACCTGTGATGTAGGCGAACCCGCCATAATAGATTTCATAATTTGTAAGAATCGAATCCGCAACCCCTACGAGTTCATTTCGAAATTGATCCAATGCAACGTCATCATATGGCTGAACCAACAAAATAAGATAGTCTTCTTTTTGACTGATAAAACGTTTTTTGACGTTCGGATATTTATTGAGGTAATCTCGAATGCCGGCAATTTCAATTTCATTAAGAACACGATCGGATTGTAAATCCTGAATAAGCAAATCGCCTTCATCATTGTCCATTCGGGTCGCAGTTGTGATGCTGGTCACTTCCTCCACCTCCGGCAAGCCTTCTAATTCCATGGACACGTCCCAGAGTGCCCGTAAGGCATCCGGGTGATATATAGAACGATCCTTTTCGCCGAATGCTACGAAAATAACTTCCGTACTGCCGAATTCATCCTGGAGAGAATCCCATGCCTTCCGCGACTCCAGATTTTTGGGTAGCATTTTCATCATATCGTCGTCTATAACTAAAAATGTTAACCCTGAAGCCATAACTATTGTTGCGAACAAAGATACTACAATGGATCGAACCGGATGATTTATGCTTTGATAAATAAACCATTGCCGTATAGGATGATCCGAATAATTTTTAATTTTGTTCATAATGTTCTTTTATAGCTTTCATACCTTTATTTGTAAATATTCCACGGGCAACGATCTGGACGAAACCACGAATAGTCTCCCTGATTGGTAAATCATTTTTCAGGAAAAATTCCGGTTGAAATGTTGAATTAATAATATTGATATAAATAATGGATGTAGCCCTCATATTGATATCATGCCGTGCCAGTCCCTGCTCTTGAGCATCATGCAGGATCGTGTAAAAATCATCTTGATGACTTAATCGGAATGCTTCGATTTCCTTCCAAATTTCTGGATGAAGCGACTTGAGTTCAGCGATTTTATCAACGGGAATTCTTCCAGCAAATTTTGCAATCGTTTCCATAATTTTAATAAACTGGACAGCAGGGTTTGGTTCATCAACCATTACTTTATTGAAAGCAGCATCAATTTGGGTAAATACAAATTGCATAATAGAACGAATTAAATTTTCTTTGGTTGGAAAAAACTTATAGATCGTTTTTTTACTCATTGCCAGCCGTTTTGCAAGTGATTCAACTGTAAATGCACGAACGCCAGTATCTACTACAGAGTAAAATCCTTCTTCAAGGATTTGATTTAATTGCTGTTTAGATGACATATATAATGGAAACGATATTCGTTTATTTCGTTTCCAATTTTATGAATTAGTTTGCTTATGTGACAAGTATTTATATTTCTTATTTAATTATTAATAATGTATTGGGAGAGGAGAATAACATCTATTATCGTGACAGATCCATCCTCGTTATAATCTGCTGGCGGAGTTGGATTATATCCATATCCTGAACTCATATCAGATGTATATAAAAGATCCAGCACATCAAGAATACCATCAAAATTGACATCACCTAAGATGAATTCAGGAAAACCGCCATCCAGATAATTAAGCGGATATTTTTGGGCACGTGCTATAGTATATGAATTTCCATAATCATGACTCCAGACTACTTCATGATCATTCGTTACTTCAAACATAAAGGCATCATCACAATCGGTGACCAAAGTATTTCCGTTTGGCTGCCGAAAAGCCCCGCCTTGCATCTGTGTATGGAAATTCCCAGCATGAAACCACGTAGGATTATCGGGGCCAAAAGGTTGATCGTCGTCAATATCATATGTCCCATTTTCATTTAATGGAGGAACTAACTCAAAAACTGCCGACGTCGAATTTGTATAATTATTATTAAATAGGATCAAGTTCCCTTCTCCAGGATATCCTTGCGGAATCCAGTTCACACCATGTTGACTAGCTAGCTGATGGTCAGAATTGTTGCCTCTTCCGTAGGCCTGTGGATTACCCCAACGATATAAATAGTCACCTCCCATACCTGAATTACCTCCAGTATGGCCAGCCGCTTCCTCTGTTGTTGTGCTGTGATCAATAATATAAATCTCATCATGATGTCGCGAGGAAATAACAATTTGATCCAATTCTGAGTTGTAATTAACAGCGTTAAGGTGTTTCCAATCTCCAGTGGGGCCTCCTGGACCTTGACTAGTCCCAGCATTACCATAGTTCACATCCTGTAACTCAGGATGTTCCGATATAACACCAAAACCTGGTAATTCAGGATCAACGTCTTGAATAAGATGATCCCAGATATGCCATTCCCAAACAATGTTTGCTTCATTCGTTCCAACAGGTTCCACTTCCAGAATAGCTTCGGCCCACATTTCATTTAAAGGATTATCAATGGATTGTCTCCCAACCGCATAGGCTTCTGTATCTGTTTTTTTCTCCCAGGCTATTACTAAGATATTACCATTTGGAAGTGGCTCTATATCATGATGATGCTGGTAAGTATTATTAGATATCTCATAGTTCCATTGTAAGTCGCCATCCCAACTATATTTAGAAATACCGCCTCCAACTCCACCTGAACTCATTGTAGGGTTTTGAACCCGATAGGGATAGACCAAAGTACTATCTTGTAAAAGATAGGGCATACTTGCGGCGCCTCTTGAATGGCTCCAAGACTTGATAACATCCATATCATTATTGACAAGATAAGAGTTAAATGAACCACCGCCACCGCCCTGCATAGGAGCGAATAGGGTCATACCGTTAAATGTTTGTCCTAATAAAACCATGGATAAATAAATAAATAATATTAAAGTCTTTTTCATTTTTTAATCGTAGCTATCTTTTTAATGTTAATGGTCAATTAAATTTAACTAATAGACACTTACTTAGTCATATAGTTAAATAATTAATTTTTGATAAAAACCCCTAGTTAGATTATAATAACGAAACTGAAGTAGATGGCACTTAAACGCATTACACGCGCATACCTTATTGTTGGAAAAACCTTCAACACGTGGGCATCACCTTTATTTACAGGGTTATTGATTTTGTTGCTCCGTTTAACCGTATTAATTGGAAGGCTGGTTGACCATATTATCTTTTGGGCAATACGTAGACCACTAAAGAATCCAATTATTATTGTTGGGAATCCAAGATCCGGGACAACTTTTCTTCATCGCTTTTTAATTAAACAAAATATTGGCACAGGATCCCAGCTTTGGCAGATGGTCTATCCATCCGTTATACTACAAAAAATTCTTAAGCCGTTTCTTCCTCTGATGGAAATCATAAGTCCAGCTAGGCACCATTCTACAGCAGCTCATAAAACAAGCCTTACTTCTATTGAAACAGATGATGTTTCACTCCTATTTCGATATTTAGATGGATTCTTTTTCTATGGTTTTATATTAACATTTGATGAACAAGACCTTTTTCACTGGGTAGATCCAAAATTACGTGACACATCCAAACGAGACTTTGACTGGTTTGAATCCATGTGGAAACGAAATTTGATCTCAAATAAGGGAGATCGATATATTGGCAAATTATTTAGTTTAAGTGGCAACCTTCCTGCATTTCAAAAACGGTTTCCTGATTCAAAGATTCTGTATATGATAAGGGATCCCTTAAGTGTAATTCCTTCCGGATTAAGTTTGGTTACAGGCGTACTAGATAAAAAATTTAATTTTTGGTCTTTGGATGAAAGATTACAATCACGATTTATTGAGCGCCTGTATACAGCCTTGGTGCAATTATTGAATCGATTTCATGATGATTGGACTTCAGGAAATATTAATAAGGAGAAAGTACATATAGTTCGTTTTGATACCATGATGACTGAGTTTGAACCTCTGATGGCGTCGATTCTTGAATTTATCCAAGTTGAGCCTACATCTGAATTAACAAAACAAATTCAAATAACCGCTGAAGAACAACGACAGTATAAAAGCGGGCATAAGTATAACTTGAAAAAATTTGGTTTAACGGAGGAAAGGATCAGACAGGATTGTGAACAGATATATAGAACCTTTTTAAACTAACAGATGAAAAAATTATTCGCTGTATTGGCTTTGGCTCTGAACCAATTATTTTCATTGGATCTTCATGGAATTGAGACAATGACTGGTTGGGAAAATCTGCAATCGGGTTCTGTTTCTGTTTCTTGGTGCACCTATGAAAATTTCCCCATCAGCAAGGCTGAAACAGTTTTGAATCATTCAATTGATAGAATTTCAATGGCTATTCAAGACTTAGATCATTATCCAGACATTTTTGATCGAGTCACAAAAACAAATCGACTTGATACAGATGTGGTCCAAATTGTATTAGATATGCCTTTCCCTTTTGATGGCAGGGATTACATTGTTAAGTACAATATTGAAAACCTGGATGATCATTGGGTATTTGTCTTTACTGCTGTGGATCATCCAAAGGGAACATTAGATCCAGATCATGTACGTTTACCTAACGCTGCAGGAATCTGGATATTGACTGCACTTGAGCCAAATAAGACAAAAGTTATATATGCCTGGAATGGAGAATTACTTGGAAACTTCCCTGATTTTGGATTAACACGAGCCTGGGTTACGCAGGGCACTGAAGTATTAAATTGGTTAGATGAAGAATTGACGAAAAGGAATAATTCATGAATAAAGTAGCAATTGTACTTTCTCTAACATTTATATTGGGTGAAGAATCGCCTTTTTCGTTCAACGGATATGTTGATTTCGCCCATATTTCAAGATTGTCTGATTATTCCATTATTGATATTCCATACAGAATGGGGTCGATCGATTTTTTTCACCAAAATGAAAATATTTCATTAAATGGAAATTTCACTCTAGAATATCAATTGAGAAGGGATTCTTATTTTTTAGAATCTAAAGATCCACAGGATTTCCGATTGGATATGCGTGAACTCTATTCAACTTTTAGCGGACCTAATTTTGAATTAAGAGTTGGAAAACAGATTCATTCCTGGGGCAATGTGGATGAGAATAGTCCTTTGGATAATGCCAGTGCATTCGATTATTATTATATTTTCTTTTTAGGTCGAGAGCGAAAAATGGCTACCTTAACCGGTGCTTTAGATTATTATGTTGGTAATCTAAAATTGAATGCCGTTTTCTCTCCGATTCATACTACGAATCGTTTGCCACTTGGCGATGATGATTTTCCCATTACTCTCCCTATTTATCCGGATGAAAGTCAAATATTCCCTATCTCCAACCTCCCATTTGAAGGTGGATACCAAGGTACCTACTCTTTCGGTATGGGAGAAATTTCTGCATCGTATTTTTCTGGATTCGATCGTGTATTCAATTTTACAGGTGTCAATGTTTATAGTAATGGGAGTCAAACTATTTATTCACCGCCCGACCTTGTATTTGGATATCGAAAAACAAATGTTCTTGGATTAGGGCTAACAATTTTAAATCCCTATTTTATTTTTCGAGGCGATTTCGCTCAGTTTAAGACACAGGATTTGAATAATTCGATCGATCGTCCTTATTCCAATAGTAATTTGGCCGCTATTTATGATACACTTGTTTTTAGCTATCCCCTCCATGAAAAGGCATCGTATCATCAATCAACGTTACAAATAGAAACGGAGCTTCCTTTTAATATTAATTTTATTGGTCAAATTTTTTCATATGAAATAGTATCTTTTTCATCGGATACGCTCCCCGATGTAGAAATTGATATTCCAGGTTTTGAATTTGATCCGGAATCAATGACACCTGAGAATTTCTTTACTCCAGGGATGGGCGTTCCGCTTGCGATCCTGACGGATAAGGCAGCCATTCTAATCCTGGATAGAGCTTTTATGAATGAGCAACTCAACGTTTCTTTGACAACCATGCTGGACCTTGGCGATTATAATGGTGTGGAAGGCATTCCCGGTTCATTAACCGAGTACAAAATTGAATATAACTTTACTCAAGATATTCTTGGTTTATTAGGCATTACAACAATCCGAGGCGCAGACAACCATCCGAATAGAGAAAATTATCAGTTTAATAAAATGGAAGATTTCTCCCATATCCGATTTGAATTAAAATATTTCTTTTAAATTTTTATCAACCTTAAGATTATTTTTCTATCATGTGTAACCATAATTTCCAATCTGGATTGAATAGGTTTGGATATGATAGTGAAACCATGAATTAATAAAGAATTGGATTTTTATTGAGAGCTGTCGAAGTGCTGTCACAAACTTGAGGCGAATATACAGGGAAAGAATAATAGAATTGATCCAGACTCAACTCAAAATGTTCGCTCTCAGCGACACATGAATCCACATTGTCACAAAGCATATTTGCCCCAATAGCAAAATACGGATATCCGCCAAGGTCATTATTATTCCAATCAAGATCCATTTCACACATGCATTCCGGCACTGATTCTAGATTATTGTTAAAAAGCCAAAGATAGGTCAGATTTCCCAAATTACAGATTGATTCAGGAACCAAGGGTAATTCATTATATCCTAAGTCTAAAAAGTAAAGGTTTTCCAAATTGCCCAAATTATCCGGTAGTGACGAAAGAACATTATTATTTATATATAGATTTATGAGACTAGTCATATCACTAAAGGATTCTGGCAACGTTAAAATACGGTTCCATTCAAGGTAAAGGGATACAAGTTCTGTCCAATCACCTATATTATCAGGTAAAAAATAAATCGTGTCGTTCACGCCGGAACTATTTCCATAATTACCAGCCACAAAAATTCTAAGCCTTCCATTATACCATGTTTGTGTGCCAACCTCTAATGGTGAATCATATTCAAGACCATTTAATCCAATAATACTGTCTAAAACTGAAATATCGGGGTTATATAGGCAACTATCGCCAGATAAAATTGTCAAACTCGAAGGTAATGATTCAAAATGAGTATAATCACAATCACCATTACAATATTGATCTGCAAAAACACAACTTCCATCATCTATTGTGGCACTCGAATCATAGTTGCAGGCTGTTTCAACTGTACAGCCTTGTATATCGATGGATTCTTCCGAATCTCGTTCGCATGATACGATAATTAACAAAAATAATAAAATGGATGGATATTTTTTAATTATCATAAATAAACATTAGTGGCTTTTTTAAAAGAAAGAATGATAACACACTACTTGGAATTAAGAAACTATTATTGGTATACAAATCGTCATATTTTATATAATCGGAAAGAAACTGATTTCCCATTTTCTTCGTGATTTTTCGGTACAACAGAAAAAATAATCGTATCCACGTCTTCTTCTCCCGTCACTGATCCAGTAAAAGTAAGTGTCATATCTCCATTTGGGGAAATTTGAGTTTGGCCATTTTCTTGATTAAACCAATTTAAATCATCGATTATTTCATAATTAAAATCATTTATAGACGTCCCTTCATTTAGGATTCTCAATGAAATAGTGGGGTTGGCTCCCTCGAAGTATATAGCAGGACCACCATCAACTTCTTCGAGATTGTCAATAATGATATAAAATAATGATGGATATAAATTTTGAATACGATGAGCGCGGTAAACAGCGCCATTTGGCAGGGACAGATTATAACTCACATCCCAAACAACTTCACCATCAGGATTCACTTCAATACTCGTACCGCCACCACCGACAGTAGTAGCCAAAACATTTCCATTATCCAATTTTTGGACATTACCAGATGCAAATCCAAATAAATCTGCGGGGAGTTCATAAGACCAGGTTAATTCAGCAGAATTATCATCGATTGTAATTTCAATCGCCCTAGATACAGGTTCCTCAGTGCCCCTGAATTCCTGAGCAAGGTTTCCATTATCGAATGTGAGAATATTTCCATTGTCCAATTTCTGAAGACTGTGTTGAAAACTGAATCCTATATCGGTTCCCATATCCACATCTCCTGATGGCATCTGGTGTCCCATATTCCAGATGATTTCTCCAGATGGATAATCAATTTTTGTGATACGGGACAAATGCCGGGTTGAGATATAAATTGCACTTTCATCTTCATCGAATATGACTGCATTAACATGGGTCCAGTCATACTTGAGACTTTGGTAAGCCCCATGCCAGGTCCCTCCAAATTGATCATAATCTTCCATGTTAAAATGATCAAAAACATCCCAAGACCATACCACTTCTTTTGTGTCTTTATCCCACTCAATTAACTTATCGCCCACCCATGTAAACTCAGGAATTAAACCATCCGCTATATAACCAATATCCTGGAATAAATTTGTCCAAGAACCAACGGGTATTGGACCAATAGATGTTTTTTCTACTATACCCAAATAATTTCCATTTGGCAGTTTTATCAGATCGTGGTGAAGAAAATCATCATTTGGTTCTTCCCAAATTTTTCCTTTTATAAAAGAAAATTCCTTCCCAGGAAGATTGTTTTCTAAATCAGATTGATAGACGGAACCAAAAATATTCCCAAATTTAGAATAATTATAGTAAACTAAATTTTCATTCCCAGAATTCCATATTTCACGTCCATTAAAATCAATGACTGCTGAATAATAATTAAAAAATGAACTAAAAACAGTTATCCCTTCCATTACCTGATCTTGCGCAAACGTTTTAACGCTTATATCTGACATTGGAGAACCTATAGTAAAAGATGATGGCCCTTTCCAGTCACCCATTGGACCAGATGAATTATATCCGCGGACTCTCCAGTAATATAATCTTTCCCATTCAATATTGTATTTTTCTAAATATAACAATGAACTATCTTGAATAGATACTATAGGTGTCGTGAATGTAGGTTCCTCAGAAAACTGTATTGTATAATAACTCGCATCTGGGATTTGTTCCCATTCAAAAAGTACATGGATATAATTAAGTGTAATTCCATTTTTTGGTTCCAATAGTCCAATAACGACTTCTGTAGTGTCTGTTGGAATTTCTTCATCATCATTTGTTCCACTATTAAAACAACCATTAAAGGTCAGTGTTACAATGAAAATAAAAATTAATATCTTATAAATTGCCATTATATCTTTGATTTCCATTAACGTAATAATGCTAAATACTTATTTTATCACTTCTGGGATTTATCTCAATTCAAACAAAACCTGGATATGATTTAATTCCGCACCATTCTCAGAATAAAGTAAATCTCCCTTTGCAAAAGAGACTAGAACAAAAAACAAACTGAGAATCAAGGTTATCATATTAATTAACATATTAGAGAGATCAGTAAGAGTAAAGTTAAAATTTAATTAAAAAGGATTCTGAGAATATTTCGTCTTTCAGACCAACATTGGGTTTAAAGTTTTTAATTTCCATAATGGTTTTATTACCATTTGATTTTTTCATAACCATTTTTGTAGGTATTACAAATCCATATTTTTCAATGAAATCTGAAATAGTCAGTGTTTTTTGTTTGATAGATTCTTGAGAAAAATATTCAATCTTAAGAATTTTCCAATTTAGGGAATCTACCCAAATTTTTCGATAATGATAAGCGCTCTCATTTTTGGGAAATGCTAAAATAACCTGACACGATTGACCATTTAAATATTCCGTGCTAAGCAATACTAAAGAATCTTGCCCTGTCTTTCTGCTTTCTAAGTCTTCATAAATAAAATCTGTACCCATAAAAGATTTTGCTTTTTCTTTAGCTTTCACCCTTTTGGCTGTTTTTAGTTTAGGCAGAAAAAACCATTGCTCCGTTTTCCCATTCCGATAAACCCAACTCAACAACCCAGTACCTTTCACAGTTACGGGTTTTTTGAAACGTGCTAAAGATTTGGACTTGAATTTTCCTTCCTCATAATTTTTTTTAAAACTGGTGAATTCACGAATTTTTATTTTTTCTTTCCCTCGTTTTACGCGGACAATTTCTAATTTAATATCTGAAACAGATGTATTTGGTTTTAGTGTGTTTAACACTTTTTCCATAATCTCTAATGCGGACAAATCCTGTGCCACCATAGAAGAAGAAAAAAAAAGTGTGTAAATAAATAACCGTTTATTTAGAGTTGGATTCACTAGGTCTAATAAATAACAATGAAAGGGGAGTTAATAAAATGCTGATTATGGACATGGTTAAGTAATCTTTGTGATATTTCAATTCATAATATCCGGCAATTTGGAGACAAATAAATACGTATCCGATCAGAATGAAATCAAAATATTGGTTACTCAAATTGAGAAGGGATTTCATAAAGGAATTCCCGGTCATTGGATTTTCAAACCCTGCTAATCCAATACCATAGATGATAAGAGAGACTGAGATTAGCAAAAATAAGACACTTATGAATTTATCTTTTTGTTCTGTGTTCATCGATAGAGGAATTTAGGATTGATGAGGCTAATTAAAGCAGGCAAAGTTGCCAGTGCGCCAAATAAACATAATGAGATGGAACCCATTACCAGAATACCAAATATCTGAACAGGAACAAAGACAGAAAAAAGCAATGCAGAAAATCCAATAATAACAGATAATCCATTAAACAAAATTCCCTTCCCGGAAATTCGTAATGTGGTTGCAATAGCATCATCCAATGAATCTCCACTCTTAATGTGTTCACGTAAGTGCCACAGGAAATGGACTGTATAATCTACGCCAACACCCACCAAAATTCCCGTTAACATGGATGTTGTCATATTTAAGGGAATATCCAAATAACCCATGAGTCCAAACATCATAATAACAGATGCCACCATGGGTAGCGTGGCTAGAAGTCCACCCGTTACAGATCGAAAAACTAAGGTCATAATAAGTAAAATCATAAAAATAGAAAAGCAAAGACTTATTAATTGTCCTCGTAAAACCATTCGGGTTAATACGCCCAGTAACGCAGCACCACCCGTCAGTTCCATTGGTAACTCATCATAGAAATTAGCATAAATAAATTGGTCTGTATCCTCCACAATTTCTGCAATAGCGAATGTTTGTACTTCTTTGAGTCGTAAAAATACCTGAGTAAAAGTGGGATTTTCCATATCATCTAGGATCAAGTCAAAATCATCTTCACCACCAGTAATAGAATATAAAAACATATATTGCGAAATCAGATCCCGATCATCTGGAATAACTTCATATGCAGGGTTATTGCCGTTAAAACCAGCATGCATTTTCTTAATCACATCTACAATTGAATATGACTTGGTTACTATCTTGTGTCTTGTCTTGATATGGTCTGTGAGCTTTTCAATATTGTGTAGCGTCTCAGGAGAAAAAATATCGCCTTCTACAAGAATTTGCATTTGTGTTGATCCACCAAAAGCATCGCTAATTTTTGTATTGGCGACTCGCAACCTGGATTCAGACGGGAAATAATGATCAGGGTTCGTATCCACTTTTAGCTCATTGATTCCCATAGATAACCAAATACCTCCTGAAAGTAAAATAATCAGAACAGGAATCCTGAACCGAGTAAAAACTCTGCCCGACCTTACTAATAATTTATTGATACCTGAAAAACTGTCTTTTTTATTTAAATAAGTTGGACGCGGCACAAGCACCAGAATGGCAGGAATCAACAAAACACTTAGTATAAATGCCACCAGAATACCGAAAGAGATCAACAACCCCATTTCTCGGACTCGTGGCAAAACATGGAATAAGAGACTTAAGAAACTGATTATAGTTGTAAGACCTGCCAGAAAAATTGGGACACCCAATTTGCGTATGGTTTTACGTAAGATACTCCCTCGAGTGGCTTCCGGATCTAATATAGAGAATTCATAATAATGGGAGATAATATGGATACCATAGTTGTTTGCAATAGCAATAAGCATAATTGGGATTAATGTGCCGATAAAAGCCACGGGCATATCCAACCAGCCCATAATTCCAAAAGTCCAAATTATAGAGAAGCCCACTACGAAAAAGGGTAAGAAAACACCAGTCCAACTTCTAAAAGAAATCATTAAGAGAAGGATACCTAATCCCAAGGCAATCGGTATAAAAACCCGTAAATCCCGCTGCATATATTCAATTACAGTCGCCCTTGTGATAGGTAGGCTGGAAACATAGAAATTCTCCGGTGAACTGAATCGGTTCACCAGTTCAAATACTCTTTTCCGGAATTCAAATTCATCATATGCAAAGGAAGATGTGATTTGGCCAATGAAACATAACTTATTAAAATCATTCGAAACCAAATTTCCAACTATTCCTGATTGCTTCAGTTTAGATATCAATTCACTTTGGCCAGAAGAATCAACAGGAATGTGGACCAACAAAGGTTCAATTTCAAAACCACCATCATCTGGTAAAATGTGTTTTTGGGTGAATATAGAAGTAACCTTGCCGATCATGTCAATAGACTCCAGCGAATCCTGAAATATGGATAATTTCTGGAGTGTGGTATATGAAAATAGACTGTCGGACTCCACAGCAATAATAATGATATCACTTCCGGAAAAAAGTTCATCTATTTTTTCCATAGAATGGACGATTTCATGATCCCGCGGCAGCATGGATCGAACCCCCGGATCCAATTCTAATTTGAAGACCCTCCACCCCAGGATAACAGTGATGAGGATAACCCCTGCAATGATCGTCCGCGGGTAATGGGAATCAAAATTAAATAGTTGTCTGGAGAAAGATCTGAGATTCATAATATAAAAGACTAAAATTTACAGGAATAACAACAAGAATGGAATCCGTACTACATTCATTCTTCGTTTTGTAATTTTCATCATGCCATTAGATAATTCTCAATATAAAGGTCCGTTTGTTTTATTCGGGAATGGGGAACCTCCCACCCATACTACTCCAATAAAAATTCTTAAAAGCGCCGTGACTATTCTGTGTACCGATGGCGGCGCTGACAAACTCAAGAGCCTTGGACTTCAGCCTGACCTCATTTTAGGTGATATGGATTCTCTATCACTTGCTCACGAAAGTTATAATTGTGAAATCGTTGAATTAATGGATCAATCCAAGACCGATCTGGAAAAGAGTCTTGATTGGTGTTATGAAAATGGAATTGGACAATTGAGTTTGGTAGGCTTTTCTGGCGGTCAAGACGACCATAATATGGCAGCTCTTTGGACACTAGTATCCTTTTTCGAAAAAATGGAACTTACCTTTTACTCCAACTCGTCTAAAATTAAATGTGTAAAAAGTGATACCAGAATTGACTCATTTACCGGACAAACTATTTCAATCATTCCTACCAAGGAAAATATTGAAACCAGCATTACTGGATTAAAGTATTCCATCAATAAATCAATTTTAAAACCACCTTCTTTCGGCACAAGAAATTCGGCTAAAGGAAACCATTTTTCCATTCAATCCAATGGCCCTGTTTGGGTTTTTTTGAATTATGCTGAATGAACCATTCCCATTTTGTACTTCCTGTGTTTTACATGCCTTTTATTTCAAATACTAAAATATAAATAAAATGAGTCAATTCTACCTTCTTGATTGGGTAATCCTTGGTGCCTATGCTGTCAGTTTAATCTGGATTGGGATATTCCGATTGAAAGATCAATCGACGTCACAGGAAGATTTTATTTTAAGTGGTCGCCGATTAAGTCTCGGTGGATTTGTAGCAACATTGGTCACAACCTGGTATGGTGCCATTTTGGGTGTGGGCGAGAATACATTTTTATTTGGAATCCAAACTTGGTTTATTTTTGCTTTACCCTATTATGGGTTTGCTTTAGGGTATGCGTTTTGGATGGCACCCAAAATTAAAGAGAAAAATTTTCTGTCAATTCCAGATCATTTCCGGTCAAGTTACGGCGAGAGAGCTGGAATTATTTCTGCCTTACTTATAACATTTTTAGCAAGCCCAGCTCCATATATCCTAAGTATGGGCGTGATGCTCCAATTTTTATTTGGGATTGATCTTGGTCTTTCTCTTTTGATTTCAACTGTTTTCAGTATAGTGTATGTTTGGAACGGTGGATTTTCCGCTGTCGTAAAAACAGATATTCTTCAATTTATTTTGATGTTTGCAGGATTCTTTCTATTGGTTGGTTTTTCATGGAATAATTTTGAATCACCCTTGGAATTAATTCAATCCACCCCAGGCTCACATTTAGATCCATTGGGTGGCAATACGATCCAATATATTTTAGTTTGGTTTTTTATTGCAGCGTGGACTTTCGTTGATCCGGGATTTTATCAACGATGCGCTGCTGCAAAATCACCAGAAATTGCCAAAAAAGGACTCCTGATTTCCATTGGACTCTGGGCCGTGTTTGATTGTCTGACCGTTTTGAGCGGACTCTACGCTGTGGCAATGATCCAAACCGATCAACCGTTGAATTCCTTTCCTTTGCTTGGGGCTCATATTTTACCCATTGGCGTTTTTGGATTATTCATTACAGGACTTTTGGCAACTATTATGTCCACCATTGATTCCTTGAGTTTAATCAGCGCAATAACATTTGGGCGCGATATTCTCTGGCGAATTCAACGACCCCAGACAAATTCTAATCCAGTACCCTTGATTCGAAAAGGATTGGTCATCATTTCTTTTCTTTCACTTTTTCTTGCATTTGCGGTTCCATCAGTCGTTGGGCTATTTTATATTATCGGATCTGTTCTCATTCCAGGATTAATACTTCCTTTTGTTTTTACATTATGGAATGAAAAAATAACAATTTCTGAACGATTGGCAGGTTATTGGATCAATACACCAGTTGGTGTCTCTCTGGTTTGGTTTGGCATCTCACAAATAAGTGGGCAGACTTTTTTGGGAATTGATGCTTTTTACCCCGGAATGGTAATTTCCTTTTTATTTTTATTATTCATCATGAACAGGACAAATAATGGCTATTGAAATTGAACGTAAATTCTTGGTGAAAGAAAAACCGTTTCACCTGGAAAAAAAATCACTCCACATTCGACAAGGATATATTGTAAACGATCAAAAACAGGTCATACGGGTAAGGGAAAAGGGGGACGAGTATTTTCTAACTGTAAAGGGAAACAATATTGGTATTTCCAGACTGGAATTTGATTTTCCCATTTCGAAAGAGGATGCGGAAGAACTCTTGAAACATTTTTGCAAAACTACCATGATTAATAAAACCCGCCATTATATAGAATTTAAAGGACACACTTGGGAAGTGGATGAATTCCACGGGGATAATGAAGGATTGGTTGTAGCAGAAATAGAATTAGACTCAGAAGGTGAAGATTTTGCGATTCCTGAATGGATAGGTGAAGAAGTCACACCGGATGAACGCTACTATAATATGAATCTGGCTACCCATCCATATAAAGATTGGTAGAAATAAAAACAGCCCGGATCGGGCTGTTTTTATCGAATGATCTTTAAGAGTACTTTATTGGGCTAAAGATTTTCCCACAGAACCAAGGTCAGTAAATGCTTCATCCAATCTCTCAATCATGCCTTCTTCTCCGGCTCTTAAGAATTTCCTTGGATCATAAAGCTTTTTATAGGGAGTCCCATCTTCTGGATCAATTTGGTATTTAAATGCTTTTGCATTTTCTTCTACGTATGCACCTACGGCTTTTGCAAACGCAAACTGCGTATCCGTATCAATGTTCATTTTAAATACGCCATAAGATAAGGCCTCTGATATTTTTCCCTTGTCCGATCCAGATCCACCATGGAAGACAAGATCCAGCGGCTTATCACCAGTTGAACAGGTCTCTTGCACAAGTTCTTGAGAATTTTTTAAAATTTCAGGGCGTAGCTTTACATTTCCAGGCTTATAAACACCGTGTACATTTCCAAATGAGGCAGCTAAGCTAAAATGACCGATGGGTGACAATAACTGGTACGCACGTAGGCAATCATCAGGCTGAGTGTAAAGAAGTGGGTTATCTGCACCAATATCATCATCTGAGCCCACGCCATCTTCTTCTCCACCAGTGACACCCAACTCAATTTCAAGACTCATACCAATAGGCGCCATGCGCTTCAAGAGTCGTTCACATTCGGATAAATTGAAATCTATATCTTCTGCAGACAGATCCAACATGTGGGAGCTATATAAAGGTTTTCCAAATTTTTCATAATGAACTTCACTATAACCTACCAAAGCTTCAACCCATGGAATTAATCCTTTATTAGCATGGTCCGTATGTAGCACAACACAAATCCCGTATTTTTCCGCCATGAGATGAATATGATGTGCCGCAGAAACAGAGCCAATCACTTTTGCTTCAAATGCATCTTCAAGGCTTTTGCCCGCATAAAATTGTCCCGCACTATTCGAAAATTGAATAATAACATCTGCTTTATTTTTTGCTGCAGCTTCCATGACTGCGTTTACAGAATTTGTTCCAACCGTATTGACAGCAGGAAGTGCATACCCACCCTCTTTGGCTGCTTTCAATAATGTTTTGTAATCTTCTCCGGTAACAACACCGGGTTTTAAAGAATATGACATAAGGTTCCTTTTAGTTAGAGTTGTCCGATTTCTTTTAGCATGGATTGATACCAATCCATATGTTCATCAAAGGGTTTTCCCCCTTTTATTCTTTCGAATTCTATGAGTCTTAATTCTTGTCCATGATCGTCATCTAATCCAGCTACACCACTTTCCCCGATGATAGCTTTTTCAGCACCGAAAAATGCAGATTGTTTAATTAAATCCAGGTCTCGTTCATTGGGCTTAGCTGATCGTGCAAAATACCCACTTTTTTGAACCAATGTTTTTTCAGCACCCAAAGCACCGGCAAATTGTTTTGCAAACCATTGTCCCGGGTTAATATCATCTAACCGCACATGGCCAAATGCATCTCGCGGTACTTCTTCTCCATTTGATTCCATTTCTCGAACAATGGTCTCCAGTCCTGCACCTTCGCTCAAAAAAATATTCACACCATCCTTTTCATCCATTCGCTTTATCAATCTTTCACATTCAATATTAAAATCAAAATCTGTTTCCGGAATATAGACTGCATCAATATCCCATTTTTCCTGGTTAATCAGTAATTCGGGGATAAAGTTTCGTTGTTTCATTCGTTCCCGATAATCATATGCAGTGCGAGCCGTAAGCCATCCACAATTCCGTCCCATCACTTCATGAATAATCAGTTGTCGCGTACTGGTTGTATTCTCATTCGCAATATTTTCAAAAAAAATAGCTCCCTGTTCTGCCGCTGTCCAAGCCCCTAAAGTTTGGGTGATTGGAAAAACATCATTGTCTACGGTTTTGGGAAGACCTACTACAGTAAGATTGTAATTATTCTCTTTTAAATAAAATGACAATTGTGCTGCCATTGTATTGGTGTCATCACCTCCAATGGTATGCAAAATATTAACTTTATCTTTTACTAACTGATCTGCTGCAACTTTTAATGGCTCTTGGCCTTTTAAAACATAACCACGTTTAACACAATCATCCACATTGGTGAGTTTTACTCGACTATTTCCAATGGGGGATCCACCAAAATCATATAATGTGGCAAAATTTGTTTTTGCAGAGTCAGGAAATTCAATTGAGTTACCTAATAGGAGTCCTCTATACCCATTAAGATAACCAATCAATTCAGCATCGAGAGCAATCTCATTATATTTTTCAATGAGGGCACCAATGGAAGATGATAAACATGGGGCGATTCCACCAGCAGTTAAAAATGCTATTTTCATGATAATTATATATTTTACCGAGAATAAAGACAAAGAGTTTAAAGAGAAATAAAAAGAACAACTAATTTTATTAAGTTTTGATTTTGTTTTTTACATTTTCACAAGTTTCTGATTGGGATCCTAACCAACAACAATAAATCGTTGGCTCTTTTTTTTTATCATCTTTTTAAGTTAAACTCCTTCATTATACATTCATTTAATTCGCTAATCATACATGACTAAAGAAACCATTCTTTGGACTCCGTCCCATCCTGAGCAAACCCAAATGGCTCAATTCATTCGCCGAGTCAATGAAATCTATGGTTTAGAAATAATATCTTATGATGAGCTATTCAATTGGTCTGTAAATCATATTTCAGAATTTTGGGAACAGATCTGGGATTTTTCCGAAATCAAACATTCGATCCCCTATACAAAAGTGGTGGATGATGACAAAAAAATGCCAGGCGCAAAATGGTTTTCAGGTGCCAAACTGAATTATGCAGAAAATTTGCTTCGATACCGTGATAACAAAATAGCCATCCAATTTAAAGGAGAGAGTCAATCGGTTCGGTCTTTGACATATCAAGAATTATTTGATGAAGTTGAAAAATTGGCCCATTCACTTCGAGAATTTGGTATCCAAAAAGGAGATCGTGTTTCTGGATTTATTCCCAATATACCAGAAGCAATTATTGCCATGCTGGCTTCTGCTTCCATTGGTGCAATTTGGAGTTCTTCTTCACCGGATTTTGGAATCAAAGGTGTCCTGGATCGATTTTCACAAATCGAACCAAAAATCATTTTTGCTGCAAATGGGTACATTTATAATGGGAAAACATTTGATTCTTTAGACAAACTTCAGGGTATACTGACCAATCTTCCCAGTGTTGAAAAGGTTGTAGTAGTGGGTTATACCGAAGAAAACCCTGATATTTCACAAATTGAAAACGCTATTTTATACTCTGATTTTACTTCAAAGTCACCATATCCATTGGAATTTGAACAACTCCCTTTCGATCATCCACTTTATATTATGTACTCATCCGGGACAACCGGGCTTCCTAAATCCATTGTTCATTCATCCGGCGGTACCCTAATTCAACATATGAAAGAATTGCAACTTCATTGTGATTTAATTCGAGAAGACACCATTTTTTATTTTACAACCTGCGGATGGATGATGTGGAATTGGCTGGTTTCTTCTCTTTCTGTAGGCGCCACTGTGGTTCTGTTTGATGGCTCGCCTTTCCACCCGGATGGAAATGCCATGTGGAAAATGACAGACGAATTAGATATTACTGTTTTTGGCACAAGCGCCAAATTCATTGATGCTTGCAAAGATGCGATGATTCGCCCGGGTGAAGCGGTAGACCTGACATCCCTCCGTACAATTTTATCCACAGGATCACCTCTCGTTGACGAATGTTTTGACTATGTGTATGAACATGTTAAACAGGATGTACTTCTCGCATCAATCTCCGGTGGTACTGATATTATTTCATGTTTCGCCTTGGGGAATCCAATGCTTCCTGTGGTTAGAGGTGAACTCCAGTGTCGTGGACTGGGCATGGATGTCCATGCTTATAATGCAACAGAGCAATCTATGATTAATGAAAAAGGTGAATTGGTTTGTATCTCAGCATTTCCTTCTATGCCAATCCATTTTTGGAATGATCCAAATGGCATCAAATACCAGAATGCATATTTTGGGACTTTCCCCGGAATTTGGTACCATGGTGATTTTATTCGTGTATCTAAACATGGCGGGATCAAGATATTTGGACGCAGCGATGCTACGCTGAATCCCGGCGGTGTACGGATTGGAACAGCAGAAATTTATCGTGTGGTGGAAGCAATGGATTTTGTGGAAGATAGTCTGGTGATCGGGCAGGAATGGGAAGATGATCAGCGTGTAATTTTATTTTTAAAAATGAAGGACGGTTTTACACTGAGCGATGAATTGATTGTGGAAATTAAATCCCATGTACGCTCCAACTGCTCACCAAGACATGTCCCAGCCAAAATCCTTGAGACAAAAGGAATCCCCTATACAATTAACTTGAAAAAAGTGGAAATAGCTGTAAAAAAGATAATCCAGGGGGGAGACGTAACCAATCGCGATGCATTGGCAAATCCTGAAGTTTTGGATTTTTATAAAGATATTCCTGAATTACAATCTTAGTCTAGTCGATCTAATAATCCCAGCAAATCAACTACTCGATTTGAATATCCCCATTCATTATCGTACCAGTTCAATGTTTTAACCATATTTCCTTGAACCACTTTCGTAAATGGTGCATCAAAAATGGATGAATGTGGATTCCCAATAATATCTGTTGATACAACCGGCAAGGTAGAATACTCCACTATTCCAGATAATCTTTCTGTTTGTGAAGCTTCATACACAGCTTCATTTAATTGATCTTCCGTTACATCCCGACTCAAAATAAATACGGAATCTACAACTGAGCCATCAGGTACAGGAACGCGCATAGCAATACCATCTAATTTGCCTTCAAGTTCTGGCAGCACTTTCCCCACTGCCTTTGCGGCACCGGTAGACGTTGGAATCACATTTTCTGCAGCTGCTCGACTTCTTCGCCAATCAGAGTGAGGGACATCTGCCAGTCGTTGATCATTTGTATATGCATGAATTGTATTTATAACGCCAAACTCAATTCCAAAATTATCATGAAGAATCTTTGCCATTGGTGCCAAGCAGTTTGTGGTGCAACTTGCGTTGGATATAATTTTATGTTCCGATGTCAAACTACCATCATTTACACCAATCACAACCATATTATCAATATCTTCTTTTGCTGGAACCGTAAGAATGATTCGTTTTGCACCTGCATCTAAATGTTGATTTAATAATGCTCTCGTACGAAAGATCCCGGTTGCTTCAATGACAATATCCACATCAAGTTCCGCCCATGGTAGTTGGGATGGATCCCGTTGATTTAACATTTTAATCGTATTGGATGATGTTTTAAGAATATCACCTTCAGTTTCAACAGTATCCATAAATCGGCCCATTACTGTGTCATATTTTAATAAATATGCTAGAGCATCATTATCGGCTAAATCATTAATCGCAACCACATCAATATCATTTCGTTCATTCATGATTCGAAAGACAGATCGTCCAATTCTTCCAAATCCGTTTATGGCCACTCTCATGATCTATCTCCTACATTTTCCAATTCCTGATAACTTTTTATCAATTCTAATATTCGTGCAGAAAACCCCCAGCCATTATCATACCAACAAACTGTTTTTAATAATTTATTGGCCGTAATCATTGTTGCTTTAGCATCATAAAGCATTGTTTCGCTACACCCAATAACATCACTCGAGACGATTGGATCATCTGTATACCCAACAATATTTTTGAGATTTCCTTCAGAGAATGCTTTTATAACAGCATTGGTTTCTTCTACTGATGGAAGTCGTTCTAAATCGGTAGTTAAATCAACCGCTGATCCATCTGAGACTGGTACATTAAATGCAGTTCCCGCTATTTTTCCTGCAAATTGTGGCATTATTTTTTCAACAAAGTCTGGTGCCCAAGTTTTATTTGGAATAATATTTTCAACTGCAGAACGGCTTCGTCGGAGATCAGTCTGT